>MDTG01012744.1_pt1 | contig 10603 bp, 5 predicted proteins | sample 811421 | NCBI WGS metagenome assembly MDTG01 (sample SAMN05326645, study PRJNA326480) | marine metagenome | isolation source: seawater | place: Pacific Ocean: South East | collected 2011
AGGTCACTGATGATATTGAATTTTGCGTTGTTGTGTTTATAAGCGATTTGCTTGAGTTCAATAGACTTAATGGGTTCCATTGAATCCATTGTCGAAGATGGTTGAAGTAACGAAATCCTTTGCTTTTCGAATTGGTCTAGACCTCGCAAGCTGTTTTTGCTGAAGTAAGTTGGCAAGGCAATCATGAGTGAGGAGATGGCTTCTGCAACTTGTGAAAACCCTGCAGAGATAAACGAAAATGCTGTGAACATCACGAGATATTTTCCTTGGGACAAACCACTGCTCGCTGAATAACCAAACAGAATGAGTGCAACCAGCAGCGAGCTGACGATTCTTGAAAACAGCACTCCATAGCTACTCCATTGATTAATGGAGATGATCATCTTGTAATAGCGACTTTTGGTGTTCGTGAATGACTGATCGTATAAAGTTTCCAGTCCCAGCGAACGAATTTCGTTAATGTAGTTGACAGTATCAATGATAATTTGATTGTTCTCTGCTTGGTTGCGAATGAGTTGAAACGAGATCCGACCTGTGATGTACCCTGATGCAAGAGAAACCCAGGCAGGAAGAGAGCTTAACAGCAGAATTAAAAAGACAATTCTTGGCTCAAGAAGGTAAAAGCCAAAGACGGTCATATATGTACCAATCGTTAGGAGTGCGATCGGGATTGAAATTAGTAGCGCTCTTGCACTTGACGTGAATGCCAGTGCCGTCTTGAAATTTTGCTCCCAAAGACTGAGTGAAAGCGTTGGAAGAGCACTTGGTTTTGCAGACAAATAGCGATCAAGCAAGCTGATTAATCCATGAAAATCAATGGAGGATTGTGCAATGCTAATGGAGACGGTGGAGACTGTTTTGAATAATGTTCCAATTAATTGGCTCGAGAAAAGGCCAATGCAGATAATTATTAATTGATTGATTTGACCCGTTGGTATTAATTCATCAAAGATTGGCCCCATTGCTAGAACGGGTAGGGTCGATAATAGTGTGAATACTGATAAACCAATCAATGTCAATGCATAGCCTTTCCATCGAGCAGCAATTTGCCACCATGAAAGCTCTAGTTTGCTCAGTTTCCGATGGGGGAGTGATGAGACAAGACTGAAGTAATTCCATGTTTCACCGGATTCAGTTTGATCACGGAGAAAGAGTTGATATCTTTGATAGGAATCGATGTAGCACCATTGATGATTCTCCTCATTGATCACGAGAATCTTCAGTGGCACAGATGACAGCGGTTTCAATGTTGGTTGTCGATCAAATCGAATCGCTAAGATCTTTGTCTTTGTCTCTATAAAAGTGAGGCATTGGTTTGAGTCTGCATGCGGTAAAGACTCAGCTTGGTGCATCACGGCATCTTCTTCTGATGCACTCAAGCCAATCCGCAGTAGAGGATCCTTGAGGATTTTTTGGATGATATCCGCGGGTTTTCCCCAGTGGACACTGACTTGATTAGTGTGGGTCATTCTTGCTTGCTCCTCAATCGACCCACTTGACCATTTATTAATGCAAAGGCATGCACTTTCTCTAGCAGATCGTTATCTTGATCAACCAAAAAAATGCTGTTTTGTTGATACTTAATGATCCCTTGAATGAACCCATCTTTGAGTGTGGCTGGTAGGCTGTCGAGAACATTGTCGATGACCAGAATTTTCGGTTCACGGATCAAACAACGAATCACCTGGAGTATCACCTTCTCTCCACCACTTAAAGTCTTTACGTCATTCAGTTGGCGGTTCAAGTCTCTAAATAAATTCAACTTGCCTACACCGAGTTTTTCAACTATGGTCATTATTTGCTCATAGCTGCTTGTTTGAAATGGGTCTAAGTTGAACAGCAATGTGTTTTGAAATAGCAGTGGCTCTGACTCCACCATCAAAACCAATTGGTTGAGTCTTTTGCCTGATTGCTGATGGATATTTTCACCAAATATCTTGATCATTCCCAAACTCGGTCTGATACGCCCTGCAAGTAGCTTGCCAAGGGTTGTTTTCCCTGATGACTGATCAGCAGCAATGGCGATTGGAAAAGCCGATGCATTCAGGTTTAACGATGCGCGTTCAAGAATCTTTCGACTGAACAACGAATACTTAAAACTGACCTGATTCAACTGGAGAATCGTCAATTCCTGTGATTGATTAATTGCAACTACTGGTTGATTATTAAATTTAGGATTGTATCGTCCGTCTAATTGCGTCGTTGTGAGGTCTTCCAACCTTTTGTAGGCGATCAAGGTCTCTTGCAGATTTTGAATCGTCGTGACCAATCCTGATAATGGTGCTAACGACAAGCTCACCAAAGCATCTAAAGCTGCATATTGTCCAAGCGTGATTTGACCATTGAGGATTAATAGTGATGCCGCTAATAAAAGAACGACAGTGGATAAGCTATCAACTAATCCAAGAAAGAAACCTTGCTGTGCATAAGTGATATTTAACAAATTTTCTGACTGGTGTGCACTGATGAGGCTCTGTGCATAACGTGAGAGATGGAAGTGCTCTTGTCCTTCCATTTTGATTTGATCATATCCATTGATGATTTGATAAAGATCCGCTTGGTTTTTGGCTAATGATTGCTGATTCTCTTGTTGTAGATCAACCTGAACGGGAATCATCACTAGTGATGCTGTGATGATAATGATTATCAGAATAGTAATGAAGATGAAAAGCCAAAATGATGTGGCCAGTAGAATAAAAAATAAGATCAGTAAATTAATGGCTGCGATGAGCAGCGTAATCAGAGACGACTGGTTTGCGAGCAAGAGTTGATCGAGGCTTTCAAACTTTGCACTGATGTCCCCAGTATGGCGGCTTAGAAAATAGTTTTCTGGTAGCCTGATCAGTTTTCGATAGAAGTATTGGTTGAGCTTTAGGCTTAATTGACTGATGCCAAGGCAAACACATCCGAAGAGTAAAAATGTCCCAACTCCACTGATAATGGCAATGACCACTTGGGAGATGGCTAGGGATCGGCTCCACTGTGGAAGATTGAGCTCGATCACCCAAGTGAAAAATATGTTTAATATTTGCGCATTGGCTAATTCGAAGGTGGCAATAACGATTAAAAGAAGTGCGATGACTGTGAGAATCGAAGCTGAAAAGCTTTGCTTTAAACTGGTGAGCCAAATTGCTGGTGTTTTTGGTGACTGCTGGGCTTTCTTTTCGGCAGAATTTTCATCGATTTTCCGACCAACAAGTGCATACTGATCAATGCAATGAGCTAATGTTTGCTTCTCAATCTCTAAAAATCCTGTGGCTGGATCATGCGCAATGAAGTGAGTGTCTGTTTTTTCAAGTATCAGAATAAAATGATTGCTTTTCCAGCAAACAATCGTGGGTAAGTCAAGTTCATTCAGCAACTCCTCCTTGTTATTCGTGTCATGTACCACAATGCGAATGCCGATATGCTCAGCCAGTCGTTGAAGTTGGCTTGCATTGATGCCTCCACGACAGGACCCATAGATTGCTCGGATCTGCTGTAAGGAGATATTGAGTTTGAAGGACTTTGCCATCATTGCGAGGCAAACTAACCCACACTCAGATTCATCTGACTGAAATAGCGGACGCGTCTTTGGATTGGCAGGTAATCCTAGGATTGATGGAAACAATGCATCTACCTCCCATACCCTAGATTCTTTTTCATTAGGGGAACCAGATAACTAATGGGTGTCCACGTGTCATAAACGCAGTCGACAGTTGCTGCTCCACCTGTACTGAATCCCCAACTCGGTGGTCGTTGTGTTGTCCATTGAAGATCTCCTTTCTTGTTCTTGTCCATCGTTATCACAAGCATGTACGGGAAAGCAGAAAACTCTTGGATTGTGGATCGGTTTCTTAGTTCATCAAACAGAGAGTTAGCAGTGTATTCAAGTCCCAGAATTCTTGTTAACTCCTGAGGATTGGTCGGGAGCTCTCCCACTGACTTGACTTTTGCGAGGATATACCCATATCGAGAGGCTGGTGTTTCCGCCGGACTCAAAAAACACCGCTCCCCTTGATTGAGTCTTTTTGCTGCTTCTGCAGAGAGGAGAAACACTCCCAATGCTGGTCCTTCCTTTAAAGCGATTGTCGCAACTGTTTGTCCTTCTTGGACATAATCTCCTTCGTTCACATCAATCACACTGACAATGCCATTTGTACCAGAAAGGATGTCGCGTGATAGTTTTAATTGATTATCCGAGAGGTCGGTATTTGTATCACTGGTGATTTGAGAGGACTTGGCGGAAAGCTGCAGTTGGATTAGATCAGATTGTTTCTGCTCAATGGATCCTTTTAATTGTAGAAGCTGAGTTTTAATAACATCAACCTGATTCAGTTGGCTTAGATACTCAACTTGACTGATATCTTGATTATCAACGAGTTTTTGATATCGCCTGAGCTGCTCTTGATTCAATAGCAATTGTTGCCGAAGAGTCTTTTGTGTCTCGAGCAATCCATCGATGCTTTGTTCTGTAGAAATCATCATCGTGCTCAACTGCTTGGGAGTCATAGCATTGCTGAGCTCTTGAATTGCTTGATTCGATTCTGCCTCGATTTTTTGAACCTGGTTATCAAGACTGATCAGAGTTTGCCCTTCGATGACCTGTTGCCCTGTCTCGATGTGAACCTTGTGAACTCTCCCCGAAACACGGGCGTAGGCGCGATTATTTTTTCCTTGATTCAGAGTAAAACCAATCCCACTGACGGTTGCATTCACACGATAAACACAAGCCCAGATCAGGAAACAGCCACTGATCGCTACCAAGCCATAGCTGGCAAGCAGGAATGGCTGTTGTGTCACGAAGCCAAGAAAGGGGTAAATTCTCTTGATTCGCTTTGTATTGAATCTCATATTGATAAGCTAGCTGCCATCTCATCATTGGCAATTATTTAATGGGTTTCTTTGCCGCCGGAGTGTGTGTTTGCGTTTAAGGTGTTTTTTCGGGCTCGTTGCCCTTGCTCCAGTTGCCGCTAAGATTGGCCGATCAAACTGATACCGATGATGGCTAAGTGTTTCGCCAACACTTTTTTGGTATCAGGGATTGTCCTGATCAGTTTTTCCTCCTTTTCCGCTGGCAAGGCGGATTCGTTGGATCCTTTTGATCTTTCTAATTTTACGCAGGAAATTACATCTCATCAGCCTTCTGCCTATCAAGAGCTCTCAAATCTTCTATCAGAGATACCGTCTGAAGTTAAGCAAGCGATTGTTCCGGTTCGATTTCTGCTTGATGAGACAGCGAACTCTTATCAATTTGCTGGATTAAGCTTTCAATGCGATCAATTCTTTGGCTCTGAATCAGATCGCTCGTTATCCGGTCAACGATGTCGCCCGTTTGAACCGACATTGGATCATCAAGCGCTTGGTTTTAAAAATCTGTTGTTGAGATCAGTTGTTTTATCGCCTTTGATCGCTGCCTCACTCAGCACTGTGGACTCTAATCGTTGGCTTGTCCGACAGTCTTTTAGCTCTTGGTATCCATCCTTGAGCTTGACATCTGGGTCTGTGATGTCGGTGAATATTTCTAATACCCAAAATTACACCTCGTCTGATTCTGGAGGATCCAACCCATCTGCAAGCGGCACTTCTTTTCAACCCACCACTGAGATTGGTGGTAACCGGCGTAGGAACATTCAGGCTGATTCGAGTGATAACAGCTCCGGACTTGTTCCTGCATATACTCAAACCTCTTCGTATTTGCAGGCATATCCGGTTTTAACGCTCAACTGGCAACTCTTTGACTTGTCACGCTCGTCGTCGATTTCAGCATCAAAGGCGCAGCTGACCGCTTCACAATTCCAGGCTTTAGATCAATCCAGACAAATGATTCTGTCTGTTGCGACGCTCTACAGTCAGCTTCAAGCATCTGAATACCAGATCGCCACATTGTTGTCTCTTTGCATCGCTTCCCAACAATTACTGGATCGCTATCAAAACCAACTTGATCAAGGTTTAATTTCCAAAGCTGTTTTACTTTCTCAACGTTCTAATTTTGAATCATCTAAATCACAGTTGCTTTCCGCTGTTGTGACCTATCAATCTACTTTGGAGCAGATCAAAGCTTCGGCAATGATTTTTGACTCGTCGACCAATTTGGTTTTTCCGCAAACCCTTGCCTTGCCTCAAGCTTGGCCGATTAGTCTTGATCAGACGAAACAGCTCGTTGCCCAATATCCCAGTGTCTTGGCTTATCAACATCAAGCACAACAATATTCTCAATTATCTCAAGGTAGTTTGAATGGATATTGGCCTGTGATTTCCGTACTTGGCTATATCACTTATGAGGGCACACAAGGTAGCCAAAATTACTCACCACCTCAGCAGCCTTCAGGTGCTTGGTCCTCTCAAATTTCTAATTACATAGGATTGAACTTTACTTGGAATATTTTTGATGGCTTTTCTTCCTATCAGCAGGCTCGCAGCTATGCCTCTCAATCATTGTCTTACACTCAGCAGGGTTTGGCTGAACGTCAATCATTGCTGTCAGAGGCAATGTCAAGCATTGAAGAAATCAAATTGACTCTGCCATTGCTACATTCCTTGGATTCAAGTTATCAATCTGAATCTCAGGCTTATGACACTTATATGCTGAGGATGCAGGCTGGCATCGATGACTATTCTGTGATTTTTCAATCCCAACAGCAACTCTCTTCTTTGCTGTCTTCTTATAGTTCGTCTTATCAGGACTTGTTCTCTTCGTATTTCCAGTTGATTGCACTCACTGGAATGCATTTGAACGCTGCTTTTTTTGATTAAGGTGTTCTGATGGTATTCAATTCTGTATTTTTTTGGTGTTTTTTTGGGGTGATATGAGCGATTGCTAAGTTGAATTATCACATGCAGTCTCATTGTGGCTACTCGTGTTGCGCTGGATGAGTTTCTGTCGTTCATACTTATACTTCAGTCCCGCCAGGCTCTTCGCCGTCGTTTCCTGCAACTGCCAACGCGTGAAGCTAGAGGTCAGATGATGACCAGGCTTGGCTTCGACAAGTTTCAGATTTGGGCTGCTTTAGACACACTTAGTTTTGATATTGACGGTAAAACATATACCTTTGCCTCCTGGATCGCCGGTCGTCAGAAAGGAAACGGAGTACCTATTGTTCCGTTTTCGACGATTATCGATAGCGCTTGCCAATTGGGTGCAGACGAGACGCATGCTTCCATTCGTCTTCAGTTGCTAGCAGTGCAAGGAACGCTTCGTGCTGTTGCCGGCGGTTCGGGTCGTCCCGCACCTCAGCGCTCAGGCAATGGATCCGTCGCATTTGGTGTCGGACGTCAATTGGAATATGAGCCTCTGCACGACTCTCAGGGTTTTCAAGATCATCAGCCCTTGAGTGTCGAGCCTGAGGTCTTTTCAGACCAATCAGTGGGTCCTGGTTCGGTTGATGTGGCCGGTGTTCTCAGCATGCCTGACGATGTGTTTGAGGGCTCCGGTCCTCAGGCCCTTCGTGAGGGCTTCGGCTCTGATGCACCGTTTGAACGTTCCGAATCTAATCTTTTCTCGTCTGATCAATCCTCATCATCGTCGGATCGAGAGCAGCCGTCTGATGCGTCTGCTTCACAGATTCAAGATCTGTCATCGCGTGAATCCTCCTCTCGTGAAGGTCAAGGTGGATCGTTCGGATCTGGTCCCCTGGATGGTGACCGTGGCGGCTTGATCAGCAATGTGCGTGAACAAATTGATCAAAAAACATCCATTCCAATTGATTGGTCAAGTTCTTCGGTTGATCTGTATGACGGTAAATATGGTGACGTTTCACTCTCAGCCAGTATTGATGGCACGTTGAATCCTTCGATTGAGCGTGATGGAAAGGGTGATTACAGTCTGACTTTTGACCAATCTGATTTGAATTTCAACCTCACACTCAGTGGTGAAGCAACTTATACAAAACTAATCCCAGAATATGATCTGGAGTTTTCAGCGACGTTGGGAACCAGCTTAACGCTGACGCTCGAAAAAAATCCTGGTCAGCAAGGGATCAGTGGTTACAACATCTCTTCCTCTGGGCTGGAGTTGGAAATGGTTGCCGGTTTCATCGTTCATCCTGAATATAATGGGGTTTATTTGTCTGCCTCGATTGATCCGGAATTGAGTTGGACCATTGATGCCTCTCTGCAGGATGGTATCCAAATCGGTAGGCCGGAGTTTGCCTTGAATTTTGACTACAGCTTCAATAAGCCTGATTTTTGGGGTGCTGTAACGGGTGCTTTTGATACGGTTGGCGATGATTTCGCCGATTTTTTTAAGAACCCTTCGTGGTCAAATTTTGTTGACAGTGTTGACTCTTTGGTCAATCTTGGTGAGTTTTTGACAAGTCCTGAATTCATGAATTGGGCTGTGGATCAGGCTTCCGCGTATGTCAAGAGTGTGGTGAATGAGGCAGCGGCCTACGCCGAGCAGGTCTTGTCGGATGCTTACGCAGGTCTTCAATCGGCTGCGGCTCAGGTTGAATCTGCCGTTGCGAAAGCCGCTGATGAAGTCTGGTCAGCGGCGAGTGACTGGGCGTCTGAAGCCAGCAGTTGGGCTTCCGATGCTTGGGACTCCACCTCAGACTGGGCTTCAGATACCTGGGATGATGTGACCTCCTGGTGACTCAGCGGCTTTGTTGATCGACTCGTGCATTCCACTGTTTCCAGATCTCCATAGCTTCGCTGTCAGTGATGGTTGAGGTCTTGGTTTGATGTTGGTCTTGAGCGGATGCGAGTGATTTGGTGAAGCCTTCTACGTAGTTGATGCCTTGGGTCTGCTTAAGCCATGCATTTGAAGTGTGATAGTAGTCATAAAATTCTTTTGATTGTTTGTTCGTCGCTTTGTAGTTGTCGGTTCCTTGGTAGTGCTTGATCACGTAATCAATGAATCGGAATCTTTTTCTGGTGTCGACTTTGGTCTTGCTAGCTCTCATCTGTCGATTGAGGCTGGTCATGATTTGTAGTCCCTCCAGGCTGAGGCTTTGATTCGACCGTTGTGTATGCCTAAAGCTGTCTTTCCAGGTGATTCCGGTGTGCTTGCAAAAGTCTTGGAGAAGTGTGCCGTGTTTTTGTTGCGAATCAAAGTCGTTGATTTTGAAATGGTTGGGTCGGAATGCATTTTGCCATATTGTTATTGTTTGTTGGTGATGGCAGAGGTTTCGGTAGTAAGCGGGTCTTTCAATTTCGAATTTAGGTTTTCCCATTTTTACTTCTGTTGACATCATCGAGACGGCGGCATGAATCGGTTTTCTCACATAGAGAAGGAGATTAATTTCGTTGAAGTATTGTCTGAGCATTTCGGCCAAGGATGTGATTTCATGCTCGGCCTGTAGGCAGTGTTGCAGGAATTCGCTTGAAATGATCCACTGCTGGCTTGGCTTGCTCTCAAGTTCTTCTTTGAGACTGGCTTCCCATAGAGCTCTGAATCTGAGGCGTTCTTCTGTTGTCTGCAGGTGATTGTTTTTAGCAAGAAAGTCTGCTTTATGGTTTGTGCTGTAAAACATTAGTGCCAGTTTGTAGTGCGAGTAGGGTCCTAAGCACGTTGGAATCTCGATGGATTGTTTGCTGATCTCTTGGCGTTGACTATGCAAAAATGTTTGGATTGTTGAGCTGCCTGTCTTGGGGAGCCCAATGTGAAGATCAAGTTTGCGGTTTGGTTGCATGGTCATGCGATGCTGTTGCGAATTGCATTGAATGAGTGGGTGTTCCATGCAAAAAACATTTGATCTTTCCCTTGGCTTGGTTTGTTGCTGGTTTCTTCTTGATGCTCTTTTCTGCACCAGTTTGAAAAATCTTTTACTGTTTCGCGGCTGATTTGTTCTTTGAGTAAGCGGTCGTGATTGTCCTTTGCTTTTCTCCAATAAGCAGTGTTGTAGATGGAGCCATTGGAGTAATGCCAGCTCACGAATAGTGCGACTTTCTCCATGTTGCTTCGCACGATTGCGTTGAAACGCTTCTCACTACTGCGGAGATTTGCTTCATTGGCGCTCGTTAGTTCTCGCTGTTTGATGTGTGCTGCGATTAGTTTGCAGTGATGCACCGTCATCTCAATAGAGGTTGCTTCCAGCGGTTCGATGAATCCTGCTCTGTTTCCTAATCGGTACACCCTTCCTTGCAGGTGTTGCTCTCCTAGATGGTTTTTGAATTGAATGGTTCTCCTTTTGCTGCTTGCAACGAGTCGATGCTCTTCCATGTAGTGGTTGAGATCCTGGTTGACGGTTTCTGGAGTGCACAGGCTTGAGTCGTGAACGTATCCGACTGAGTTTTTGTTGTTTAGCGGGATCTGGAAAATCCAGCCGTATGGCCTGGCAACCGCTTTTGTCGATTTGAGTTCATCGCGTTCGTTGGGCTCTGTGATTGTCGTCTCTTCGCATTTTTGAAGAATGGCGGCGTTGGCGATTAAGGGCTGTGTTTCTTTACTTGCTGGGACGCCCTCCCTGGCCTTAAATCCGCGGCAATCAATTACATAGTCATAATTTACTTTCTCTTGTCCGTTGAGCTCCACCCAAACGCTTTGGTGATTTTGTGCCAACGCTTCAGATGCTGTCTTCGGGATCACTTGGACCTTTATGCCCCTCAGTAGGAGAGTTGTGATTTTGTTGGCATCGAAGTGATAGGAGAAGGCTGTCCTGGCCGGTGTGAAGATGTGATGGTG
>MDTG01214715.1_pt1 | contig 10603 bp, 7 predicted proteins | sample 811421 | NCBI WGS metagenome assembly MDTG01 (sample SAMN05326645, study PRJNA326480) | marine metagenome | isolation source: seawater | place: Pacific Ocean: South East | collected 2011
CGATATGCACAGAGGTGAAAAAAAATCTGCTGCTGAGGTAATTATGACCCAACTTCATGCAGGTGGCAAATTTGATCATGAGTCTTATAAGGTTTCTGGAGGTTTGCATGGAGTAGGTGTTTCAGTTGAAGATAATGGGAGAGGAATTCCAACTGAGATTCATCCAGAGGAGAAAGTCAGTGCTGCTGAAGTAATAATGACTCAATTACATGCGGGAGGAAAATTTGATCAAGATTCGTATAAAGTTTCTGGAGGCTTACATGGAGTGGGGGTATCAGTTGTAAATGCTTTGTCATCCAAGTTAGATTTAACCATATATAGAGAAGGTCATGAATTTTACGCTTCATTTTGTGAAGGAAACACTAAAAAAAGTTTAAAAAGAGTTTCTAAAATTGAAAACAAAAGAGGCACTCTTATAAAATTCACTCCTGATACACAAATATTTTCAAATATTAATTTTGATATCAAAACTTTAAAACAGCGTTTAAGAGAAATGGCTTTTCTTAATAAAAATATTTCAATAAATTTATTTGATAATAGGGAAGTTGATAAAAAAAAATATGTTTTTCATTTTGAAGGTGGAATAGAGGAATTTGTAAAATATCTGGATAAAACTAAAAAAACTTTGATTGAAAATCCTATAGTTATTGAAGGAGTAAAAAATAAAATAGAGATGAGTTGTGCTTTGTGGTGGAATGACAGCTATTATGAACAGATTTTAACTTTTACTAACAATATTAGACAAAGAGATGGTGGTACTCATCTATCTGGATTTAGATCAGCCCTTACAAGATGTATTAACAATTATTCGGATGGATTGAAGGGTCAAAAAAAACAATCAATACAACCAAACAGTGATGATATTAGAGAGGGTTTGACAACTGTACTTTCTGTCAAAGTTCAGGATCCAAAATTCTCCTCCCAAACAAAAGATAAGCTAGTTTCTTCTGAAGTAAGATCCGCTGTTGAGAGTATTGTTAATGAAAAACTATCAGACTGGTTTGAGAGAAATCCTATTATATCGAAAGAAATTATACATAAAATTCAAAAAGCTGCAGAAGCCAGAGAAGCTGCAAGAAAAGCGAGAGAATTAACAAGACGCAAAACTGCTCTTGAGATAACAAACCTTCCAGGTAAGTTAGCTGATTGTCAGGAAAAAGATCCCTCAATGTCAGAGATTTTCATAGTTGAAGGTGACTCGGCCGGCGGTTCTGCTAAACAAGGAAGAGATAGGAAGTTTCAAGCGATATTACCACTTAGAGGTAAAATACTTAATACTTGGAAATCAAGAGCTGATAAAATATTAAACTCCACAGAAATTGGAACTTTGATTACTGCCTTGGGAACTGGAATTGGCAATCAAGAATTTGATATTAATAAACTTAGATATCATAAGGTTGTAATTATGACAGATGCAGATGTAGATGGATCACACATAAGGACTCTACTACTCACATTCTTTTTCAAAGAAATGAAATCACTTATTTCAAATGGAAATTTGTTTATTGCAAGACCACCTTTATATAAAATAAAAAAAGGAAAAGATGAAATGTACTTGATGGATGATGCTGAATTACAGAAATCACTCATAAGTTTTGGTATCAAGAATAAGATTTTTAAAACTGCATTTAAAACTGAATTTAAAAAAAATGATTTAATCACAATCTTATCTAAAATCTCAGACTTAAAAGATTTGCTAGGGAAAATTCCAGATAGATATGATCAAAGCGTTTTAGAACAAATAGCTATTGCTGGATGTCTAAGTATGGAAAAATTTTCTAAAAGTGAAGAAATTAGTGAAATAATCAAATATTTAGTTCAAAGAATTAACTTAAGTAGAGATGACTATGATAGAGGTTGGGTAGGAAAATATGATAAGGATAGAGGATTTCAGTTTGAAAGAAAAATAAGAGGTGTTTCAGAGCAATTAATTATTGATAAAGATCTTTTGAAATCACAATTAATTGAAAATGTTCATACTAATTATTCTGATGTACTCGAGCTGTTTGAAACACCTGGAACATTAGTTGATGAAAATGAGGTAGAAACAAAAATATATTCACCTTCACAACTTTTGGAAATTATTTTGTCGAACGGAAAAAAAGGTCTAATTTTACAGAGATACAAAGGACTAGGAGAAATGAATCCTGATCAATTGTGGGAAACTACACTTAATCCAGAGAATAGAACACTTACTCAAGTAGAAATAAAAGACGAAGCTGATACTAAAAGAGTTTTTGAAGATTTAATGGGTGAGAATGTACTACCCAGAAAAGAATTTATTGAGAGTAGAGCTGAAACGGTAAGTAATTTAGATATTTAATTAAACCTTATTTTATAGAGATCATTCTCATTTTTCTTCAACCATTTAATGGCATTATCTTTTTCGGGACAAGCTTTGCTAACTAGTGACCAAAATTTTTTTCCATGATTAAATTCAATTAAATGGCATATCTCATGAACAATTATGTACTTAAGAATTTCCTGTGGTGCAAAAATTAATCTCCAATTGATTGATATATCTTTGTTTGAATTACATGAACCCCATGAACTGAAGCTATTTGATAGTTTTATATTTTTTGTTTTTACACCAAAAGTAATAGAAACTTCTTTTATTATTTGAGACGCCTTGGATAAAAGTCGGTTTCTCATCCAAGCTTCTAATTTTTTTTTATGATTACCATTATTGTTAATCACTATTATATTATCATCAGTTGCATAAATATGATTTTTATTCTCGTTTAAAAAAATGATTTTCTTTATATTATTTTCAAATGGTATTTCAGTACCCTGATTGATATATAAAACAGGATGATTTTCATTGTATTGCTCAAATAGCCATTTTTTGTTTTCTTTAGCAAAATTAATTCCATCAATAAATGTAATGTGCCTTGGTATTGAAATAAAACCTCTAAGATTTTTTTTATCAAATGTAAGTTTGTAATTTTTTGATTGTTTATTTTTTCTAACCATTACTGGAATACTTTTTCCATTTGATGAAAGATTAAAAATTTTTTGAGATATTATTTTCATAATAGAAAAATAATTATATAAATATAATAATATATAAAAAAGAAAATTTTGACAGAATATATAAAACAAGTAGTTGATGATGGAGATAATCTTAGACTAAGAACACTTAACTTAATTCGTTGGGTAGCAATTTTTGGTCAACTTTTTGCAGTGCTAATTGCATTTTTTTATTTTGAAATTTCCTTCAATATTTTTATTTCTTTAGCACTTATTTTTGCGAGTGTATTATTAAACATCACCGTAACAATTAAATACCCACTAACAAAAATACTTAATTTCAACGAAACATTTTTTTACTTAGTTTATGACTTAATGCAATTAATTTTACTATTATATTTTACTGGGGGTTTAACAAATCCTTTTAGTGTTCTTATATTGGCTCCTCTAGTTATTTCGGCAACATATTTAGATCTAAGGAGAACAATTCTTATTACTCTAATAGCAGTTCTATCTCTTTCAATTTTGTCAATTTTCTATCATCCTCTCGAAAGCAATACACTTGGAATAAGCAAAAATGATTTTTCTAAATTTGAAGTTTTTTTAATCTGGGACGCTTTAATTATTGCTTCATTATTTATTACGGCATACTGCTTTAGAGTAGCTTATGAATCAAGAAAAACTAGGAAAGCACTTCAGTTAACGCAGTTATCACTTTCAAATGAAGAAAAAGTTTCAGCAATAATGAGTTTAACTGCGGCCGCTGTTCATGAACTCAGCACTCCACTTTCGACTATTTCAATTATTTCAAAAGAGCTAGCTATAAATAAAGATGTGGATCAAAATATTCAAAGTGATTTTGCCGTAATACAGTCTCAGGTTAAAAGATGTAGTGAAATACTGGAGCGTCTGAGAACAAATAAGCTTTCAAATAATAGTAATGAGTTTATTAATCAGCTTGATTTTAAGAGGCTAATCAATGAAATTACAAGTTACTACAAAAATAGTGATATAGAATTTGAGATATATAGCGATAAATATTTTGAAGAAAATGAAATTACAGTCTCACGCACACCAGAATTAATACAGTCTCTAACAAATATTATTGATAACGCTGTAAAATATGCCTCTAAAAAAATTTTAGTAAAATTAGTAAATAGTAATGAATTTATTGTTATTGAAGTTATTGATGACGGCCCCGGATTTTCTGCTGATATTTTTCCACTTTTAGGTGAACCATATTTGAGAGACAGTAATGAAACAACTAAAGATGGCCTAGGGCTTGGATTATTCATATCAAAAAATTTACTTGCTAAATCATCAGGTGAAATTAGGTTTATTAATGACAACAATTTAGGTGGTTATGTGCAAATTAAATTACTGAAAAGTTCAGTAAAAATTTTGAATAAATAAAATGAATAATTTCCAAAATCAAGACGATCGAAGCTTACTAATTTTAGATGATGACGATATTTTTAGAAATAGACTTATTACAGCAATGGAAAGGAAGGGTTTTATTCCTATCGGCGCATCTTCAATATTAGAAGCTGAGTCTATTTTAAAAAATAGTGTGCCAAAATATGCTGTAATTGATTTAAGGCTAAATGATGGTAATGGATTACAAATTGTATCCCTAATCTCAAGTAGGCGAGAGGATAGTAAAATCGTAATGCTTACTGGATATGGCAATATCCCTACAGCTGTCGCAGCTGTAAAAGAAGGTGCTTGTGATTATCTTGCAAAGCCTGCAGATGCCGATGACATAGAGTCTGCCTTGCTTGCTCCTTATTCTTCTACTCCAGAGCCACCAGTTAATCCAATGTCAGCTGATCGAGTCAAGTGGGAACATATTCTTAGGGTATATGAGTTATGCAATAGGAATGTTTCAGAAACAGCTCGTAGACTTAAGATGCACAGAAGAACATTACAGAGAATCTTACAGAAAAGATCTCCAAGATAGCATTTATAATTTAAGCTACTTTTTTTGATTTATTAATCTCTTCAAGCCTAGCTATACCTTCGTTTGCAATTTCAATACCTGCAACTTCATCATCCTCGGCATTTAATTCTTCCATATCAACAAACTCAGCATACATTTTTTTTGTTCTCTTAGTAATTATGTTGGCTTTTAAAAGGGTTTTACAAAGAACTCTAAAGATATTATTACTTTGAAGCATTTCCTCCTTAATAATTGAGTCCCTATCAAATTCGTTTAGAAATGCGTCTGCTACATACTTATGATCTAAACCGACACTTTGATAAATAAGTTTTTTCTCCCATGGGTTTACTAGGTTAAATAAAAGATCTTTGAATATTGATGCAGACCAATCTTCAACTTTATAACGCTCAGTTTCAGATAACTTAGGCACAGTTCTATCAGCCCAAATTTTTCCAAATTTATGGTGAAAAGCTTCATCGCTCATAGTGAACTTAAGCAAAGTTTTTAGTAATGGATCATTTGTATCTTGATGAGCCATGCCGAATGCACCCATTGCTAACCCCTCAATCATCATTTGCATACCGACAATTTTTTTATAGACAACATCTGAAGATACTATTTGTTCCAGTATCCTTCCAAGTGTTGGTCCAACAGGATAAGGTGATCCCCATCTCGCTTTTATGTAGTTAGTAAAACCTGTTACATGTCTAGCTTCTTCTCTAGTTTGATTTGCAGCATACTCTTGGGCTCCTGGATCTTTAAGTATATGACACAAGCTTGCACTTAATGATAATGCTCCCTGCTCACCGTGCAGGATTTGAGATAGGACCCATCTAAAACTTTCGTTGTTGAGTTTAATTTTTTGTTTTTCAGTTAACTTTTCAGCAAGCGAGGGAATACGAAGCTCCATACAAAACACCCTCGGATCAACTATGTACTCATTTTCAATATCAAATGGTTCATCAAAATCAATGTAAGACTTGTCATTTGGATCCCAAAAATGTTTATGAGTTGCTGAAATCATTTTATCGAAGCTATCGACTCTATCTATGTACCTGTCTTCTTCAATCATAGGTATAAAATGACTAGGGTTCGCAGCATTATATGCGGGGTCCTTATTCATTGAGTTTTTACCACTTCGAGTAATTTGCCATTTACGCTTTATTTTGAAAATTTGATCTTTCGCGATAATTTTTGCAAAATCGAGTCTTTGTTTAAATTCAACCATAATCCCATTATATATAATATATAAATTATTCAAAGTTATAATATGAACAGGTGTTCATAAATTTTTGCTATTTATACACTAAATACAATAATTTAGAAGATATTATCACAATATTCATTAATAGATTGAAAGTGATTTAATTACATATAGTTACATAATAGCTAACATTTATTCATCAAAAATGCTAAGTTCCCATAATTTTTTAACTAACAAAAACGAGTGTATTCACAATAATGCTTCAAAAAATTGAAGATTTTTTCTTTAAATTTCGGCTAGCTGTTTTATCAAGTTTCGTCATCCTTACTTTGATTATGGGTTACTTTGCAGTTCAAATCAAAATGGATGCCGGTTTTATAAAGCAACTACCTCAGAGCCATTCATTTGTGAAAACTTATTTTCAATACTCTGATGATCTGAGTGGTACCAATAGTATTACGGTAGCTCTTCGCACTACAGAAGGTGATATTTTTAATAAAGAATATCTTGATAAATTATTCCAACTTAACAAGACAATTAGATATTTGCCTGGTGTTAATCAAGGCTCAATGCAATCTCTTTGGACACCTAATGTAACAGTTATGAGAGTGACTGAAGAAGGTTTTGAAAGGACTGAAGTCATACCTGGAACAATTATCCCCGAGAAACTTAATGAAACTGAAATAAATAAAATTAGAGAACGTATTTTAACAGGAGGACATGTAGGAAGCATTGTTTCAAACGACTTTACTTCATCTTTAATTAAAGTTGAACTTACCGAGTATATCAGAAGCACAGGCGAAAAACTAGATTATATTGAATTAGGAAAAGAAATTGAAACAATAAGAGATCAATTCGAACAGGGCAAATACAAAGTCGAGATTATAGGATTTGCGAAAATGATCTCCGATATTGCATCTCAAGCAACAAATGTTGTTATATTTTTTGCCATTGCATTTTTGCTTACTGTGTTAGCTGTTTATTGGTATTCGCGTTCATGGACATTAACTTTCTTGCCTCTTATATGTTCATTAACCTCTTTAGTCTGGCAGTTTGGAATGTTAGAAATTCTCGGGTATGGACTAGATCCACTAGCAATATTGGTACCATTCTTAGTTTTTGCTATTGGTGTCTCCCATGGAATTCAGCAGGTAAATCAAATTACAAAAGAAGTGATAGAGGGTAAAAGTGCTGAATTTGCTGCAAGAGCAAGTTTTTCAAGACTCATTATACCTGGTTCAATGGCATTAATAACTGATCTAGTTGGCTTTGGAACATTAATATTATTACCTATAACAATGATTAAAGAACTGGCAATTACTGCTTCGATAGGTGTAGCTTTTAAAATAGTAACAAATCTTGTAATGCTACCACTAGCTGCATCTTATGCTAAATATAATAAAGGCTTTGCTTTATCTGCTCAGTCTGCAATCGCATACAGACAAAACTTAATGGGTTTTTTTGGTAAGCTAGCTAGACCAAAGGAAGCAGTAATTACATTGTCAGTAAGCGCTGTTCTTTTTGCTGGTGCGGCCTACTTAGCGAGTGAGAGACATGTTGGTGATCTTCATGCTGGCGCTCCAGAACTTAGACCTGAGGCAAGATTCAATAGAGACATAACGGAAATTACAAAAAGATATAATGTGACTACAGATATACTTGTAGTAATTGCAGAAGCTGTAGCAACAGGAGGAATTAATCCTTGTAGATCAACTTATACAGTTGAAGCTCAGGATAATCTTCATTGGTATTTAGAGAACATTCCAGGAGTAACTAAAGTTATATCTTTATCAAGTGTGGCTAAGAGAGCATTAAGCGGTTATGCTGAGGGCAACTTAAAGTGGACTTACCTTCCTCACAATGAACGAGCACTTGCATTTGCAACAAGTGTTGTTGATCCTACTACCGGATTACTAAATGAAGCTTGTTCAATAATGCCAATTTATGTGTTTACTGAAGATCACAAGGCTACAACTATAAGTACAGTAATTGATAAAATAGAAGAATATAACAATAATTTTAGGGATTTAGAGGAAACAATTACTTTTAGATATATGATTCAAAAACCAGCAGAGGGTACTTCTATTATTCCATATGCCTTCGGAGTAGGTAGTACTGAGCTGCCGATAGAAGAGTTAGGTGCACAAAATCCAATAGTTTTTACTGATGATGAATTCACTGACTTTGGTTACTCAAATGGTTTTAACTCAAGAAATCTTCAAGTTGGTAACCTGGGAAATTACTATAGAGATATAGATTCTTTCGATGAGAAAGTTGATTTCAGAGTAAAAGATATAAAGAAATCTGAAAAAAGTTTCAAAGAATTTTTCAATGACAATAAAGAATACTCTCATTTGATTTTTGAGGCAGACGAAATTAAATATAGGCTTGCCAGTGGTTCAGTTGGTATTCAGCATGCAACTAATGAAGTTATTGAACAGGGAGAACTGCCAATGATGATAATAGTTTATGCGGTTATTGTTGTTCTTGTTTTTGTTACTTATCTAGATTGGAGAGCTACAATATGTTGCACTTTGCCTTTAACATTTGCAACAATGTTAGGTTATGCATTTATGGATTTGGCACAAATTGGTTTAAAAGTATCAACGCTTCCTGTTATGGTTTTGGCTGTAGGGGTTGGAGTAGATTATGCTTTTTATATTTATAACAGAACACAACTTAGATTAAATGAAGGTATGAATATTACTGAGGCTTTCGAGCATACTTTTGCAAATACAGGTGCTGCAGTTGTCTTTACAGCAATTACTCTTGCGATAGGTGTTTCAACATGGTCTTTTTCAGCATTAAAATTCCAAGCTGATATGGGATCTCTTTTAACTTTTATGTTCTTTGTGAATATGATTTGTGCAATGACAACTTTACCAGCATTAGCGGTTATCCTTGATAAATTATTTCCGAGAAAAATTACCTCTTAGTCAATTTTAAAAAAACATCTTCAAGGTTAGACTCAATAATTTTCATATCTGTTATCTCAATAGCTGATTTATCGAGAATTGATAAAATGTTACCAAAATCCACCTCGTCTGGAGAATAATTTATTTCAATGATATTATTATCATTTTTTACATCGATATTTAGATCTGACAATTCAGAAAAATTTATATTTCCTTTATGTTTATATCTTATGATAATTTTTTTATTTTTGAAGAGTGATTTAATACTATCTTTAGAGTCACACACTAAAAGTTTGCCATTATCAATAATGGCAATTGAGTCACATAATTCTTCAGCTTCATGAAGATAATGAGTTGTAAGAATAATAGTTTTACCCTCCTTTCTCAGAGAGTTAATACTTTTCCACAGGTTTGATCTTAACTCTACATCTACACCTGCAGTTGGTTCATCTAAAATGAGTATTTTAGGATCATGTACCATCGCTTTAGCAATTAGTAACCTTCTTCTCATGCCGCCCGATAATGTTCTTGCATAAGAATTTGCTTTATCAGACAATGCTAACATTTCTAATATCTTTCTAGTGTTTCTTTTTTTCTTGGGCACACCGTATAGGCCTGCTTGTATCTCTAAAAGTTCATATGGAGTAAAAAAAGGGTCTATATTTAGTTCTTGTGGAACTATACCGATCAAAGATTTTACTTTTTTTAAATCTCTTTCATGGTCGAATCCTAAAACAATCACTTCTCCAGAGGTTTTCTTTACTAAATCAGCTATAATATTAATAAATGTACTCTTACCTGCTCCATTAGGGCCAAGTAATCCAAAGATAGATCCTTTCGGAATTTCCATAGTTACTTCATCGAGAGCAAGTTTTTGTTTTACAGAATTTATCTCATATATTTTTTTTAATTTGTGTATAGATATTGCTGAATTATTTGTCATTTATGATGTCTAAAATTTTATATTTTTTAATTTGGATTTCTTGTATCATCAACTAAATGGATTCACCAGATATAAAAGATGATACAAGTATTAATGTTGAAGTTGTTTCATCAAAGAAAGTTAGTTGCGATGGTGGTGGTGGGGCATTAGGACATCCTAGAGTATTTCTTGAAATGGGTAACGAGGATCAAATAGTTTGTCCCTATTGCAGTAAACTATTTAAATTCAACTGAATGTAATTATGCCTAATAAAAACCGACTTCTACTAATTGATGGATCCGGATATATTTTTAGAGCCTACTATGCTCTTCCACCTTTATATCGAAAAACTGATGGTTTACCAACAGGAGCAGTAAATGGCTTCTGTAATATGCTTTATAAACTTTTAGAGGATACTAAATCCTCTAATTCTCCGTCTCATTTGGCTGTTGTTTTTGATAGTGCAAGAAAAACTTTTAGAAATGATATTTATAAAGATTATAAAGCCAACAGAGGTGATCCCCCCGAGGATTTAATACCACAATTTAAGATCATAAAAGACTCTGTAAAAGCATTTGGCATACCATCAATAGAATTAAGTGGTTTTGAAGCTGATGATATTATTGCAACCTATGCAACTCAAGCTGAAAAAA
>MDTG01221751.1_pt1 | contig 10603 bp, 12 predicted proteins | sample 811421 | NCBI WGS metagenome assembly MDTG01 (sample SAMN05326645, study PRJNA326480) | marine metagenome | isolation source: seawater | place: Pacific Ocean: South East | collected 2011
TAAGTGGAGAAGATGGGAGTCGAACCCACGACCTCTTGACTGCCAGTCAAGCGCTCTAGCCAGCTGAGCTACATCCCCAAAGCGTGCGCAAATATAAAGTATGAGTATCACCGAACCACCCAGTCTGCAATTGCGTCTAATTTTCCTAGCATATTTGCACCAATGAATTCATTTCGCATTCTTGTTTTCGTGCTTATTTCTACTTCAATAATTCCCGCATGTACCCGAGATAAGGAGGAAGAGCCAGTAGAAGAAAAGCCAATCAATACTAGGGAGGACAGACTGTGTAGTGATGAGTGTGTTTTCGCAAACGACGGTGAATGTGATGATGGTGGGCCGAGTTCTGATCATAACTATTGTGTACTCGGTTCTGACTGCAGCGATTGTGGAGAACGCCTAATTATTACCGTGGGAGATTGAAAACAACGATCATCATATTGTTGCTTGTAATGATTCCCCCACTTTTAAGTTGCCGAAAAACTATTTGCGATACCTCGTGTCCTTTCCATGCAGATGGTGAATGTGATGACGGTGGGGAAGGATCGCTCTATGATGTGTGTCAATACGGCTCCGATTGCGATGATTGTGGGGAGCGAGAAGAAAAATAATTACATTATTTCACTGCTTCACATCAAAACCTGAGGGTATAATAATTTCTACTTTTGCCACCTTATGATTATTGAAGTTTTAAAGTCAAAAATTCACAGAGTATCTGTCACAGATGCGAATCTAGACTATGTGGGCAGCATTGAAATTGATGCTAACTTACTCGAAGCTGCAAATATGATCGAAGGTGAAAAAGTGGCTGTGGTGAACATTAATAACGGTGAACGCTTTGAAACCTATGTGATTAAAGGTCAAAAAGGAAGTGGAATAATAAATCTCAATGGCCCATCCGCTAGAAGGGTACAGACGGGAGATATAATTCTCATAATTTCCTATGCAACGATGGACTTTGAGGAAGCAAAAACCTTCAAGCCTTGGGTTATTTTTCCAGACGAAAGAACAAATCAGCTTATCTCGAAATAATTCGGATTGAATAAGTCATTCAAATCAATTTTACAAGTGGGTTTCTCACTTGCGGTGGGAGTGTTTCTTATTTGGTATTTCTACAAAGATCTTACGGAGGAAAACAAAAAGCACATCATAGAATCATTCAGAAAAGCAAACTACTGGTGGATACTCGCATCAATATTTATTGCAATTATGAGCCATGTTTTCAGGGCTTATCGATGGAAATACACCTTGCAACCTCTTAATATTAAAATCAATTTCATCAATCGGTTTGCCGCGGTAATGATAGGTTATATAGCCAACCTTGCATTCCCAAGGCTTGGCGAAGTGAGCCGTTGTGCTGTGCTTGCTCGCTATCAAAATCAACCCTTCGAAAAACTATTCGGAACAGTTGTGGCAGAGCGTATGATTGACGCGGTTATCTTACTCACATTAATAATTGTCACCACACTGCTCCAATTCAGTGTTTTAGGACCATTAATAATGGAGCTTATCGGTCCAATGACCGATAAAATTCAAAATAAAATCTTGTTAGGTGTAGTAGCACTAATAGCCATCATCGGTTTGTTCTTCGTCTGGAAATTCGTGCAACGTTCTCAGCATAAAGTAGCGCTTGCAATTCGCAGCCGAATACTTGGCCTGTGGGAAGGAATCATTTCGCTAAAGACCATGGAGGGACAATTTGGGTTTTACATTCATACTACTCTGATTTGGGCATCTTATGTATTAATGTATTTAGTCACATTTAATGCCTTTGGCGAAACTCAAGAAGTAGCCTTTGCTGGTGTTTTGGCATCTTTTGTCATGGGTGGAATCACCATTGTAGTAGTGCAAGGAGGTCTTGGTGCGTATCCATTGGGTATCATGTCTGTTTTACTCTTATATGGTATCGAGAAAGAACTGGGCTATGCATTTGGTTGGATCATATGGTGTGCACAAACCGCAATGATTCTAGTCTTAGGATTTATTTCAATTTTGATCATGCCATTTATCAATAAGAATACACAAGATGCCTGATATATTGGATAAAATCATGGCCTTTGATAACGCACTAAAGCTTGTGAAGTCATGGCGATCAAAATCTGAAAAGATTGTCTTCACCAATGGTGTATTTGATATACTACACCCAGGTCATGTGATTTACCTTAACCAAGCAAGAGCTCTTGGAACAAAGCTTATACTTGGATTAAATAGTGATGCATCTGCGAAGTCTCAGGGAAAAGGTCCCAATCGACCAATTAATGATGAAAAGGCCCGTACCACAGTGCTAGCTGGATTGGCTTCTGTGGATCTAATTATAAAATTTAATGACCAAACACCGCTATCGTTGATTGAGACCATACTGCCTGATGTATTGGTTAAGGGAGGAGATTACTCCTTGGATCAAGTTGTAGGCGCAGAGATAGTAACTGCAAATGGTGGTTTAGTAAAGTCAATCCCCTTCGTTGAAGGATATTCCACTACATCAATCGAACAAAAGATTTTGAAGGGAGTTAAGGCGTTATGACCATCAATGAAATACAAGACGAGATTATCGAAGAATTTGAATTTTTCGGTGACTGGATGGAAAAATATGAACACATCATCGACTTTGGCAAAGGATTAAGTGGAATTGATGCAGAACTAAAAATAGATGAAAACCTAGTTAAAGGCTGTCAAAGTAGAGTGTGGTTGCACGCTCATACAAATGCGAATAGGCTCAAATTTGAGGCGGATAGCGATGCGGTAATTACTAAGGGGCTCATCGGGCTTTTGATCAAAGTGCTGGACAATCAAGGTCCAAACGAAATTGTCAATGCAGACCTCTATTTTATTGATGAAATCGGGCTAAAAGAGCACCTTTCTCCAAATCGATCAAACGGCTTAGTTTCGATGGTGAAAAAAATGAAGTTTTATGCCATGGCACATGCAGCAAAAAACGATCAGCGATAATGGAGCTTGAAGAGAAACGGCATTTGGAAAAAAGCATTGTAGACGCACTGAAAACGGTCTATGATCCAGAAATTCCTGTGGACATTTACGAGCTTGGGCTTATTTACGAGATTAAAATCCCCGATTCGAAAGACGTTACCATCCTAATGACGCTCACCTCACCAAACTGCCCCGTAGCCGAAAGTTTACCGCAAGAAGTGAAAGATAAGGTAGCTGGTGTAGATGGTGTTTCAAGTGCGGAAATCGATCTTTTATGGGAACCGCCCTGGGACAAGGATATGATGAGTGAAGAGGCGTTGGTTGAATTGGGAATGATCTGATGGAAGGAATTGAAAATAAAGTAGCCAAAAGTGGTTTAATCACACTCGATCTCATGGAATTAATGCCTAATTGGGCTATTGTGGGGCTAGACATAAGCGAGCAACTGGTAGAGGGTTTAATGTTGCGCGAAAAAGATTTTCGAGCTTGGGTCAGCAATATTAATTGGAATAAATATTCAGGCGCTTCCGTTCACGTTTATTGCAGTACCGATGCAATTGTACCGACTTGGGCATATATGCTCATTGCCAATAAGCTCGCTGGCATAGCAGACAAGATTCATTTCGGAACGAGGCCAGAATTAAGAACGCAGCTTTGGCTAGACTTTGTCCAAAACCTTAATGTGAAAGATTACGAAGAAATGCGTGTAATCATCAAGGGCTGTAGCGATGAAGAAATTCATGAATCTGTGTACCTGAACCTTACCGCAAAACTCACTCCGGTAGTCAAGTCGCTCATGTTTGGTGAGCCTTGCAGCACGGTGCCGATCTTCAAATCCTCATTGCGCTAACCTTCGATTTTGGTCTAGTGATTGTGCCTAAGCGATGAAACCATCAAATTTTATCGCTATGAAATCAAAATGCTTTAAAAAAGTAAGTGAAGACTTAGAATGATAGGCTTGATTTCTTCATTTTTGAGCAAACCCTACCTATGCGTCTAGCCTCGGCACTACTCGTTCTCTTTTTGACCAATATTCAGTTTGGATATGGTCAGTCTGGAATGACGCAAAGCATACGCGGACGTGTAATCGATAAGGACACCCGTCAACCCATCCCTGGTGTCAACGTGATGTTAATGGACGATACTTCCAATATCAGCGGAACCACAACAGATTTTGATGGTCGATACACCCTGAAGGACCTATCCTTGAGGAGACACTCATTGCAGTTCACTTTTATTGGTTACGGACCGCAATTCACTAACAACATTATTGTCAACTCAGGTAGGCAAACCATCCTCGATATTGAATTAGAAGAATCGGCAATGGAACTGGAGGCAGTTGAAATTTCTGCCTCGCGTGATGGAGAACCACTTAACGAAATGGCTATTGTAAGCACCAGACAATTCAATGTGGCCGAAACCGAGCGATATGCCGGTAGCCGAGGTGAACCCTCCAGAATGGCGGCAAGCTTCGCGGGTGTGCAAGGTGCCGATGATTCAAGAAATGATATCGTCATTCGAGGTAACTCACCTCAATCCATCTTATGGCGCTTAGAAGATGTTCCGATTTCCAATCCAAACCACTTCAATATCCCTGGAACCGCAGGCGGCTCAGTTAGTCTTCTTAACAATAAAACACTAGGCAATAGCGATTTCTATACCGGTGCGTTTCCAGCCGAATTTGGCAACGCCAATGCCGGCGTTTTTGATCTAAACATGCGTAATGGTAATAACGAAAGTCACGAATTTATTGGTCAGTTTGGTTTTCTTGGCACCGAAGCACTAATCGAAGGTCCGATCAATCGCGAGAAGAATATTACCTACATGGGTTCTTATCGATACTCCACACTAGCCTTGATTGGCGGTTTGGGAATAAATTATGGCACCACCGCCATTCCGAGGTATCAAGATGCTTCGTTTAAAATAAATGTACCGGGCAAAGGTGCTTCATCCCTATCAGTTTTTGGTGTAGGCGGCTGGAGTGATATTGACATCTTAATAAGTGATCAAGAAACTCCCGCAGAGCGTAACATCTATGGTGATAACGATCGTGATCAATATTTCGGTTCACAAATGGGAGTAGTCGGTGCAAGCTACACAAGATCGGTAGATGAAAAAAGCTATGTGAAAGCCATTTTTGCTTACAACCACAGTCAGGTTGATGCCTATCATGAACTGGTCTACCGCCAACTCACAGTCGACAGTATGTATAAAGTAGACTCGATGAGACCCTTACTAGACTATACATTTAGAGATAATAGACTTGTTGGGCATGTATTCTACAACACGAAGCTTAATAGTAGGAATGTGCTCAAGTTTGGTGTAGTTGCTGAGCAGATCTTCTTCGATTATGTGGATAGTACCTGGATTTTTGACTCCACTCAGACCGATTACCGAGACTGGCGCATACGCTGGAATACAGCCATACAGGCACAACTGCTGCAACCATACATTCAGTGGAAACACAGAACAGAGCGTGGCCTCACAGTTACAGCTGGCATACATAGCCAATGGTTCACGTTGAGCAATAGTATCAGTTGGGCCGAGCCGAGAATAGCCATGAAAAAAACACTTCGCGATGGAAGCAGTATCACTGGTGGTATTGGCATGCACTCGCAAGTGCAGCCTTATTATATGTATTTCTATAGCCTAAGTCAAAACGTAGATGGTACCGGTGCCTTGCATAATAAAAGCATGGAATTCTCCTATGCGGGCCATGCCGTGATGGGATATGAACGCATTCTGAAACCCATGCTACGATTCAAATCAGAGGTTTATTATCAGTACTTATGGAATATTCCTGTGGAGCAAAATCCAACCTCATTTTCCTTGGCAAATACGGGAAGCGGCTTTGAGCGATTCTTTCCAGATACGCTTGTAAATGAGGGTAAGCAACAGAATTACGGAGTTGAGCTCACTCTCGAAAAGTATTTCTCGAAAACCTATTACTTCATGCTCACTCTTGCATTGTTTGACAGTAAATACACGGCAAGCGATAATATAACTAGAAATACAGATTTTAATGGCCGATATGCCACCAGCGCGCTTTTCGGTAAGGAGTTTAATCTTTCCAAAAAATCGATGTTGTCACTCGGAGCGAATATTACCGCAATTGGAGGACGTTGGTTTGGGCCAGCAGACATAACCGCGAGCAATCGAGCCAGAGAAGTAATCGTGATCGATTCGCTCCGAAACACACAACAGTTTCCCGATTATTTCAGAGCTGATATAAAGGTGAATTACCGACTAAACACCCAAAAAATGACCCATGAGGTGGGAATTGATCTAGTAAATGTATTTAACGTGCGTAATGTGCTGGCATTGACCTATGCTCCAGATGAAAACAATGACCCGAATCGGTCTATTCGAAGGGAATACCAATTGGGAAGATTACCCTTGTTCTATTACCGGATTTCTTTCTAAGTCACCAACTCCCGCTCGCGCCTCCGCCTCCGAATCCGCCTCCGCCAAAGCCACCAAATCCGCCTCCTCCAGCGGAGGAACTTCCCCCAAAGCCGCCTATCCATGGAGTGCCATAGTAGCGTCTACCACTGCTGCCATAACCTGTGTATCGTCTCTTTCTTCCAAAAATGGACGCCAGTATAATGATTAGAATTACTGGAATCAATCCAAATGGAAATCCTTTTTTACGCTTTTTAGGAGCTGCAGAGTATTCTCCTTCAAGCGCAAAAATCATGGCGCTCGTGCCTCGATCAATACCTGCGTAATAATCTCCCGCTTTAAACCCTGGTTTGATTTCATCCTCTATAATACGCTTTGCGATAGCATCGGGGATTGCTCCTTCAGTGCCATAACCCGTATGGATTCGAAGCTTTCGATCATCAATCGAAACTATAAGTAGGACTCCGTTATCATTTTCTGCACCTCCAATACCCCAAGTTTCCGAAAGGCGCTGACTGTAATCGAACAGATCATCTCCTTCTAGGCTTTGGATTATAACCACCGCTATCTGCGTAGAGGTTTGCTCATCATATTGAATCAACTTTTGCTCCAATCGCTGTACATCTGAGGGCGAGAACACCTTTGCATAATCATTCACCAATCGATTGGGTGCTGGAGGCACCTCTTTTGCATCCGTTGTTGCGACAATGCAGCTCATTGTCAGAGACATAATGAATGCCAGCTTATTTCCCATAACTGATGTCATCTTTTAATTCATTTACATCACCTTTTTGATATGGAAAATGTGTCATCAATTGTTCGCCAGCATCATGAATACCTAGAGCAATTCCATCAGCAATTTTGCCTGCTTTAAAATTCTCAGCCATTAAATCCTTGGTGCCAGCCCAAAATTCTTTAGGCACCACTTTATCGATGCCCTCATCACCTAGAATAGCAAACTTATGATCGGCTAATGCCATGTAAACGAGCACGCCATTGCGTTGTTCAGTTTTAGTCATGCCGAGCTTTTCAAACACCTCTACAGCCCTTTCATAAGGATCTCGTTCACAGTGCTTCTCAATGTGGAGCCTGATCTCGCCAGAGGTATTGGACTCTGCAGACTTTATCGCTTTAAGAATCTTCTGTTCTTCAGCCTCGGTAAACGGGGGTTTTTCAAACATTAAAACTCAACCTTTGGTGCGTTCTCAGTGCCAGCATCAGCTTCAAAGTAGCCCTTGCTCTCAAATCCAAACCAACCTGCATAAAATACCCTCGGGAATTTCTTGATGTAGCTGTTATAGTCCTTCACCGCCTCGTTAAACTTTTGGCGTGCTACCGAAACACGGTTTTCGGTTCCTTCCAACTGAGCCTGAAGATCTCTAAAGTTAGTGTTGGCCTTCAAATCGGGATAACGCTCCACGGTAACCAAGAGTCGTGACAGTGCGCCACTCAACTGTGACTGCGCTGCTTGAAACTTTTGAATATTCTCTGGGGTAATTTCATCAGCATTCACGGTAATTCCCGTGGCCTTAGCTCGTGCCTCGACTACTTGAGTCAATGTTTCTTGTTCAAAGTCTGCATAGCTTTTTACTGTACTTACCAAGTTCGGAATGAGGTCTGACCTGCGTTGATATTGGGTTTGGACATCGGCCCACTTTTGCGTTACTGTTTCATCCTTGTCTACTATGGCATTATAGCCACACGATGACATCACTGTTGCCACAATGACAAGAAAAAACGGAATTCTTAATGTTTTCATTGATATTAAATTAAATCAACTTAACCTGTAGAAAATCGTTCCAATTGATTTTCAGCGACATTGTGGCAGTAATTTTGAAGTTAATCTTAGGGTAATACCAGCTTAGGTTGGTCCATCTATTTTCATGACAACATGAAAAATACAAAATTTCTTTTTTCGTTCTTGTCATGTTTCTTGGATGTCAGAAATCAAATGAAACTTATGATGATGAGAATGTTGTATACCACAGACTTGAAGAACCAACTGAATCTTGCTTCGTTGAATCCAACTATATTTTTCGGTATTCTGAACGCCTAGTTCCTGAATTAATTGAATTAAATATCAATGGATATTATCTAGGGATAGACGGATAAAGTCGAATGCCATGGGCTGCGGCATTTAGTCAAAAAGCTGAGTCAAATTGTGTGGAAGAAGCTGTGATACCGATTTCTGAATCAGTAGGAAAAGATCAGCCCGTAGAGTCTGCGATTATGTCAATCTTCGAAATATTCGGCTATAAAAATAATGGCAAGGCTGTTACGTCATTGATGGTAGGAGAAATCACCTTCAGTCCGCCTGTTTAGTGTGTTGCAATCGAGTTAGCCCTTGATTAGTAGGCCCGCTCTCTTTTTCCTTCAAAAAAATTCACGAAGGCTTTATTCACTACGCGATTACCTCCGTTGGTAGGATAATTGCCACTAAAGTACCAATCGCCCCGGTGATTCGGGCAAGCTTCATGCAGGGCGTCAATACTCTGAAATATAATCTCCAAATCTGCATTGAGATCAGCTGGTTTCAACAACTCAGCACATTTAGCTGATAACTCATCATCCGTAAATGGAGCATACACCTTTTGCACGTGGTTAATAGGGTTAACCTTATCCTTATCTGCCACACATAACTCATACACTTCTTTCAAAACGCCCTCTTTGCCAGTTTCCTTTAATGAGGCAAGCGCAGCTTGAAATACTATAAAATCTTGCAAGAGGCTCATATCGATGCCATAGCAGTCAGGATATCTAATCTGTGGTGCGCTGCTCACCACAACTATTTTTTTCGGCCCTAAGCGATCAAGTATTTTCAGAATACTTTGCTTAAGAGTGGTGCCTCGAACTATGGAGTCATCAATAACTACCAAACTATCAACGCCGCTTTTTATCGTGCCATAAGTAATATCGTATAAATGGGCCACCAGTTCATCCCTATCACTATCCTGCGTTATGAAAGTTCTAAGCTTGGCGTCCTTTATCGCCACTTTTTCGATTCTAACACGCTCGTTCAGAAGCTTTCGAAGTCCCTCTTCATCATCTTTAATCCGAGTTATTTCCGTAATCTTTCGCTCGCTATGAAACTCCTCCAACCCTTGCGCCATTCCATAAAATGAAACCTCGGCCGTATTCGGAATAAAACTGAAAACAGTATTGTCAAGGTCAGCGTCAATCGCCTTTAGTATTCTAGGAACGACTAGCTTTCCTAACGTTTTGCGCTCTTGGTAAATATCCTTATCGCTTCCGCGAGAAAAATAGATTCTTTCAAACGAACAAGACAGTTTCTCCCCCGGCTCACGGATCATATCCATACTCACCGTTCCATCTTTCTTGATGATCAAACCATGCCCTGGTGTGATTTCCTTCACCTGCTCTACCTTGAGGTTAAACGCTGTTTGAATCACAGGTCGCTCACTCGCCACGACTACAATCTCCTCATCTTGGTAATAAAACGCCGGCCGGATACCATTTGGGTCACGCAAAACAAACGCATCGCCATTACCAATGAGACCGCACATGGCGTAGCCTCCATCAAAATCATGAGCAGAACGCAACAATATATTGCGCACGTTAATATTTTTAGAAATCATTTTGGTGATTTCTCTATTCTGATATCCAAGGCGTTTGTATTTCTGGAAAAGCACCTCATTTTCTTCATCGAGGAAGTGCCCAATTTTTTCTAATACCGTAACAGTATCGGCTTTTTTCTTGGGGTGTTGCCCCAAGTCGATGAGCAAGTTGAATTGTTCATCAACATTAGTCATATTGAAGTTCCCCGCAACCACCAAGTTGCGTGTCATCCAGTTGTTTTGCCTTAAAAATGGATGGCAGGCCTCAATACTATTGCCACCGTAGGTTCCGTAGCGCAGATGACCTAAAAACAACTCGCCTGAAAATGGTGCATTTTCTTTGAGCCATTGTGGATTTGCCAGTTTATCCGCATCGCCCCCTGTAAGTTCCTCAAATCTACCATGCACATGGTCAAAAATGTCTTGAATGGGCTTGTTGCTATTTGATCTGTAACGCGAGATGTATCGAGCTCCTGGCTCCACGTCAAGTTTAATATTGGCCAAACCTGCGCCATCTTGACCCCGATTGTGCTGTTTCTCCATTAGGAGATACATTTTATTGAGGGCGTAAAACGATGTACCGTATTTTTCTCTGTAAAATTCTTGTGGTTTTAGTAAGCGAATCATCGCTATACCACATTCGTGCTTTATTTGATCACTCATCGCTTTAGTTGTACAAAGTTAAGAAGCATTTAAGAGTA
>MDTG01302003.1_pt1 | contig 10603 bp, 15 predicted proteins | sample 811421 | NCBI WGS metagenome assembly MDTG01 (sample SAMN05326645, study PRJNA326480) | marine metagenome | isolation source: seawater | place: Pacific Ocean: South East | collected 2011
ACATTTTGAAAATTATCATTTGTCTTATCCATTTCTGATAAAATATAATTGCACGTACCGTTTAATATTCCATAAACTTTTGTAATTATATTTGTAGATAAGCCTTCTTTAATTGTCCTTAAGATTGGTATCCCACCACCAACTGAGGCTTCAAATTCAAGATTTACCTTTTTTTTTTCTGCAATTTTACTTAAATAATCACCATGCTTAGATATTAGTGCTTTATTTGGTGTAATTACGTGAATTTTATTTTTGAGCGCTTTCTCAACAATTTTTTTAGATATACCGTCAGACTGCCCTATGCATTCGAACAAAATATCTATTTTTTTATCATTTAAGATTTTTAAAGGATTTTTGTAAAATATTTTTTTATTAATTTTATATTTCCTGATTTTATTTTTATTTTTTGCTGAAATTGCTTCAATATTTATATCCTTACCAGTTAGTAGTTTTATATCTTTTTTTTTATTTTTAAGTTCATTTAAAAGATAATTACCAATTTGACCTAAACCAATAATTGCGATGTTTATTTTTTTTTTCATTGGTTTATATCAGGGTAATCTTTTTCTAATCCTTTTTTTTTAATTAATTCTTTAAACTCATCAAATGAAAGGTTTTTATTTATATCTATCTTATTATCTTTAGTATCAAATGTATTTTTACTACAAGATAATAAAAATATGAAAAAAATTATTAATATCAATCGCATTTGTTTAGTCCTTCATTAGTCTTAAACCCAAATTTAATGTTTAAATTTTGTATAGCTTGACCAGCACCACCTTTTATTAAATTATCTATAGCAGACAATATCACTAATTTATTTTTATCATTTGTTTCACAAATAGAAATATCACAATAATTTGTATTTATTGCATTTTTAGTACCAATTAACTCATTTTTTTTACGTATTCGAATAAAATTAGATTTTTTATAAAAATTTTTTAAAAAATTCAGAATTTTCTCCACACTAATATTATTATATTTTTCAACATATATAGTTGACAGTATCCCTCTAAACATTGGAAGAATGTGTGGAGTAAAATTAAACTTTATTTTTTTAGATATTAAAGAAAGTTCTTGTTTTATCTCTGCGTTATGGCGATGGTATGGTATTCCGTAAGCACTTAAAGTATCAAACAATTTAAGTTTTTTTGAATTCTTTAAAATACCTCTACCCGCTCCTGAATAACCTGATTTTGAATCAATTATTATATTACTCTTTTTTAAATAATCATTTTTCAACAAAGGAAAAAGAGGTGTAATAATCGAAGTTGGATAGCATCCAGGACAAGCTATTATTTTTGCATCTTTTATATTTTTTTTTTTTAGTTCTGATAATCCATAAACACTTTTATCTAATAAGTATTTAGATTTGTGCTTGATTTTGTAATATTTTTCATAAATATCTGCTTTCTTAATTCTAAAATCTGCAGAAAGATCTATTAATATATTTTTATCACATAAATTATTAGCAATTATTTGACTTTGACCATTTGGTAATGCTGTAAAAATAACATCTACGTCTTTAAAATATTTGTATTTCAATTTTACAATTTTGGGTAATCTAAATTTTTTCAAAGTTATATCGTAAGAGTGTACTCTTTTTCCAATTGATGAATTGCCACAAAGATATTTGATTCTAACATATTTATGTTTGCACAAAAGTTTAACAAGTTGAATTCCTATATAACCAGTTGATCCCGCAATTAAAACATTAAGTTTATTCATATCAATTATAATAACAGTTGAATTTTGAAAAAGATATTATCTTTTAGAAAACTGAAAACTTCTTCTAGCTTTTCTATGACCGTATTTTTTACGTTCGACAGCTCTTGAGTCTCTCGTTGTAAGCTTTTCTTTTTTAAGACTTGGTTTTAACGCTGAGTCAAATTGCAATAATGCTTTTGAAATACCATGTATCATCGCACCTACTTGACCACTATGACCACCGCCTCTAACCGAGCAATTAACATCATATGATGAAGTTTGATTGATTATTTCAAATGGTTTTGTCACTTCACTTTTGTGATTTACTCTTTTAAAATATTCTGCATAATTTTTTCCATTAACAATAATTTTACCAGAACCCTTTTTTAACCACACTTTTGCAATTGATTTTTTTCGTCTTCCTGTAGCATACTTGCTATCTTTAAAACTGAAACTTTTTATTTGATTAGATTGTTCCATTTTAATTTCTTATTAAGTTTTTATTGTTTAATTGATCTAATTTTATAACTATAGGATTTTGAGCAGAATGTGGATGATTTTCGCCTATGTATATCTTTAATTTAGAAAGTTGTTTTTTAGCTAAAGGCCCACCAGGTAACATTCTTTTTACTGCTAATTTAAGTATTGCCTCAGGTTTTTTTTCAAACATTTTTTCAGGAGTAGCTTCTTTAATACCTCCAGGATAACCAGTATGTCTGAAATATTTTTTATTTTCAAATTTATTACCAGTGAATTTAATATGTTCAATATTTTTGACAACCACAAAATCACCGTGATCCATGTGTGGGGTATACTTTGCTGTATTTTTTCCTCTAAGTATTTTAGTTATAATTGACGCTAATCTGCCAACAACAGCATTTTTAGCATCAATTTCATACCACTTAGAATTGATTTCGTCTTTTTTTACAAATCTAGTCATTTGAGCCGGATTAATACTTAATAATATAATATTGTCAATTTATTATATTTAGCTTGTTTTATATATAATCACTATGGTACCTTAAAATATTTTTAAAAGGGTATTTAAACTTTATTATGAACCCAGCAGACGCAAAAACACATAAAAAGGAGTAGAAAATGAGTAAATCAAAAAATCCAGAAACAATAGCTTTACATGGTGGTGAATATAGAAGTGACCCGGCAACTACTGCAGTTGCTGTACCAATTTATAGAACAACTTCTTATCAATTTAATAATACAGGGCACGCTGCAAACTTGTTTGCGTTAAAAGAGTTTGGAAATATTTATACGAGAATTATGAATCCAACTAATGATGTATTAGAAAAAAGAGTAGCAGCTATAGAAAATGGTTTAGCATGTGTAACAGTTGGATCAGGACAAGCGGCATCAACGTTTGCAATTGTAAATGTATGTCAAGCTGGTGACAATTTTGTAAGTTCGACTGATTTATATGGTGGTACAGTTAATCTCTTTACACATACATTAAAAAAATTAGGTATAGAAGTTAGATATGCCGATCCATCAGATCCTAAAAATTTCGAAAAAGCAATTGACGAAAGAACAAGATGTTTTTATGCTGAGACATTACCTAATCCAGCATTAAGAGTTTTTCCAATAAAAGAGGTTTCTGATATTGGAAGAAAACACAATATTCCATTAATTATGGATAACACAGCAGCTCCAATAATTTGTAAACCTTTAGATCATGGTGCAGCTGTAGTAGTTCATTCTTTAACAAAATTTATTGGTGGACATGGAACAGTAATTGGCGGTTGTTTAGTAGATGGTGGAAATTTTGATTGGACTGCTGACCCAAAAAGACAACCTTTGTTTAATGAACCAGATATGAGTTATGGCGGTGCTAAATGGGGAGAAGTTGTTCCACAGTTAACTGGTGCTAACGTTTCATTTGCTGTGAGAGCTAGAGTTTGTTTGCTTCGTGATCTAGGAGCACCTCTTGCTCCTGACAATGCATGGGGAATTATACAAGGATTAGAAACCGCTCCCTTAAGAATGAAGCAACATTGTTCTAATGCAGAGAAAGCTGTAGATTTTTTGACCAAACATAAAAATGTTGAAAGAGTCATATATCCCACTCTACATAAAGGAGCCGTTGGTGATAGAACTAAGAAATACTTTTCTGGAGGAAATGGAGCTTTAATTGGTATAGAAGTTAAAGGAGGTGTTGAAGCAGGTAAAAAATTTATAGAGGCACTTAAAATGTTTTATCACGTAGCTAATATTGGTGATGCAAGAAGTTTAGCAATTCATCCAGCGACAACAACACATAGCCAACTAACAGAGGAAGAGTTGTTAGCAGCAGGTGTAACACCTGGATATGTCAGACTATCAATCGGAATAGAACACCCTGATGATATTATTGCTGATTTGAAACAAGCTTTAGATGCATCTGGCAAACCAAGTTTAAAAGCCGTTAGTTAATTTTTTTATTTAAAAATAAAAGATAAACACTAAAGCTTATTAAAAATATTGAACTTAATTGGTGCATGGATGCTAAAAATATTTGTGCACCATTTATAAGAGTCAAAATTCCTAAAAAAATTTGTATAAATAATATTAATCCTAATAACTTAGTAATTTTATAAAATTTATATAATTTCTTATTAATTACGATAAATAAAATTACTAAAAAAACAAATAAAATGAGATATGCCAAATTTCTATGTATAAACTGAACTAATGATGGCTCACTTAATGCTGTTATCTTAAAAAGGTTAAAAAAAATATTATCATCAGGAAAATAATTATTGCCCATCATTGGCCAAGTGTTATAAATTTTACCAGCATCCATACCAGATACAAAAGCACCAAATATAATTTGTAAAAATATAATAAATAAAAAAACTGATGGTAAATTATATCTAATATAATGTTTATCTTCGTTATTTAGTTTCTTAAATTTTAAAATTTGCCACAAAATGAGAGACAAAATAATAAATGCAGTTGTTAAATGTAAAGATAATCTAAAATGACTCACATCTACCCTATTGACAAGACCACTGGTAACCATAAACCAACCTAAAAATCCCTGTAAGCAAATTAACATAAATATAAAAATCAACATTTTTGTTTTGTTAATTCCTTTCTTGATTGAAAAAAAGATTAATGGGACTAAAAAAAATACGCCAATTATTCTTCCTAAAAGTCTATGAGCCCATTCCCACCAAAAAATTATTTTAAATTCATCAATATTCATGTCATAATTTTGGAGTTTATATTCTGGAATTTGTTTATAGAGGCTAAAATAATTACTCCAATCTTCTTTCGATAAAGGTGGTAAAAAGCCTTTGAAAAGTTCCCATTCAGTAATAGAGAGACCAGAGTCAGTAAGTCTTGTTAATCCTCCAACAACTATTATGCTTGAGACTAGTATAAACATGGTTATTAACCAATAATACAAATATTTGTCTGTTTTTTTATCATTTAAGTACATAATTAAATAGATATAATATTTAATATTAATTCCAAAAGAATAAATGTCGCCTAACAACAAAAAAAAATTATTAATACTAAGAAAAAATTTGGATAATATTGATAATAAATTACTTAATTTATTAAAAATAAGAGCAAATCATGTAAAAAAAGTACTATCTCTGAAAGAATATAAAAAAGAAATTGTCGATAAAAAAAGAATAAACACAATTCTTAAAAATATCAAAATAAAATCCATTAAAAAAGATATTGACCCTAAAATAAGTCATAGAATATGGAAAAGTATGATTTATGCTTTTATCGATTATGAATTTAGAAATTTTAAAAAAAAGAAGTAATTATTTACTGTGAGGTGGTAATTTTTTTTCTACAAAAATTTCATGCTTTTTGGTGACCGGATTGTACTTTCTTGCCTTTAATTTTACTTTTGCTTTTTCACCCCCAGAAGGTTTTTTTACATAATAATAAAAAGCACTATCGGGTTTTGCCTCAGGTACTAGTCTTACCTTAACATGAGTTTTTTTTGCCATTATTTATTTTTCAAGTTTTTAATTATTTTGTTAATTTTATTTAATCTATATTTAATATTTAATGAACTTATAATTTTTTTACTATTTTCGTCAATATCAAAGTTATTAGTATTTAAAATTTTTTTTACTCCGTTGATAGTCATTCCTTGATTTTTTAATAGATATTGAATTTTTAATAATGTGTCTATGTTTTTTTGATCATAATATCTGCGATTGTTAATTTTTAAAGGTTTAATTTGCTTAAACTGGGTTTCCCAATATCTTATCGTATGTGACTGATTATCTAATTTTTTTGGATTTTCCATGTTAAGTAATTTTACAACTTCGCTTATAGTTTTATACGAATCTCTAAGTTTATTTGTCATTGTCGATATTTATAAAATTCTTTAATTCTTTTGAAGGTCTAAATAAAACAACATTTCTCGCTGAAATTAATTTTTTTTCTTTAGTTTTAGGATTTCTTCCATCTCTTTGTTTTTTGTGTCTAATTTCAAAAGTGCCAAAATTAGCTATCTTAACTTTTTTGCTCATTTTTAAATTATCAACAATTATGACAAGAATGTCTTCAAATATTACATCTAAAATCCTTTTTGACAAACCAAGCTGCATATAAATAGAGTTTATTATGTCTTTCTTGGTTAAATTTACTCTCATTTAGAAATATTTTCTTTTATTTTCTGAATTAGATTATTTCTTACCACTTTTATACCAACATTTAAGGAATGGGAAAAACCAACATGATCAGTAGAACCATGGCTTTTAATAACTGGCGAATTTAGTCCTATTAATATAGCACCATTATACAGTCTCGGATCTAATTTTTTTTTTACTTTATTTATATTTCTAATATTTATTAAACTGGATAATTTACCTAAAAGATTTGATGTCATAGATTGTTTAAATTCTTTTACTATAAAGTTAGCCGTTCCCTCTGCGGTTTTAAGAGCAATATTTCCTGTAAAACCATCTGTTACTATTACATTAGCTCTTCCATTCATTATATGATTACCTTCAATGTAACCATGAAAATAGAAATTCTTATTTTTTTTATTATGTAAATCTTGATACGCTTTTTTTATAGCATCATTACCTTTTAATTCTTCAGACCCAATATTTAAAAGTGCTACTACAGGTTCATCATTTGGATATAAAGCCTTGTATAAGGATGAGCCCATTATAGAAAAATCTACTAAATTTTTATCATCACACTCAATATTAGCTCCAAGATCTAAAACCACATTAAAATTACTTTTGTTTGGCCATAGTGCTGATAAAGCTGGTTTATCGATATTTTCGATCATCTTTAAATTTAATTTTGAAATTACAAATAAAGCTCCAGTGTTGCCAGCTGATATTGCAACATCTGAGTGATTATTTTTTACACTTTCTATAGTCATCCACATACTAGTATCTTTACCCTTTTTAGCCGCTGACAATGGTGAGTCTGTATCTAGAATTTTATTTTTTGTATTAACTATATTAAAAATTTGTTTATTGTAATTATTTGGTAAATGTAATTCTATTTTTTCTTTATCTCCAAAAATATTATAAATAATATCTTTATTTTTTTTACTATTTTCTAATATACCATCAACCACTTTTTTTGGAGAGTTATCCCCACCCATTGCATCTACTGCAATTTTGATTTTTGAGTCCATAAAAAAAATTATTCCTTAGGATCTAAAACTTGTCTACCTTTGTAAGTTCCTGATTTTAAATCAATATGATGTGATAGTCTATATTCACCAGATTTTTTATCCTCAACTAGATTTTTTGTAGAAAATTTAATATGTGATCTACGTTTTCCAGACCTTGATTTTGTTGTTTTACGTTTTGGAACTGCCATAAATTAGAATTTATGATCTATTACACTCTTTGTAAATGAATTTAAAGTTATTTTTAATAAATAATCCGAATACTTTTCAAAATATTCAAGAAATTTTTCATTATTTTCTTTAATATCTATGTATAGCCTCAGAATATTGATTTTTTGCGCCGAGTTAAACTCTTCCCATTTATCGATCTTATTTATTATAGAGTACAGTAAATTAACATAAATTTTCATTTTTTTATTAACAGTTTGGTCACCATAACCTATCTCTCTTATATCTAGTTCTATTTGTCTAAATACATAATCGTAGAATTTTTGAAGGTATTTTTGATCTACCCTATCTTTAAAATATTTAAAAAAAAAAGCTAAATGTAAAAGAAATATCAAAAGTCTATCTGAGAAAGTATCTTTATTAGTAAAATAAAAAAAAAGAGTTTTATTTCTAGAGAGATTCACCAAATTATTATATATATTAATATATTCTGAATTCATGAAAGTATTGTTTTTTATATCAATTTTATTTTTAATATCAAATTGTTCCTTTAATTTAGTTGATGATCACCATGGTGTTTATTATTTAGAAAAAAAAGAGAAAAAAGTTATTGTTAATCAATCAAACATTAATGACATTACAAGTATTTTTGGTGAGCCATCTACCAAAAGTAGTTTTGATAACGATGTATGGATTTATATTGAAAGAAAAATTACTAATACACATTTTATGGGTAAACGAAAGTTAATTACTAACAATGTTTTAGTATTAGAAATTGATGATAAAGGAATTTTAGCAAAAAAAGACTTTTATGATATAGACGATATGAATAAATTAAAATTTGATACAAAAAGATCTGAAAGTCTACAAAAAAGAAATTTTATATACAACTTCTTGTCTTCACTAAGACAAACAATAAATGATCCACTTGGTGTAAGAAAGAAAAAAAGAGAACAAGGTAACCGATAAATTATAAATATTTTTTTAACCAGCAATCACAGCAAGCAACAAAAGAGCAACTATATTTGTAATTTTAATCATTGGATTAACTGCCGGTCCGGCTGTGTCTTTATACGGATCTCCAACTGTATCACCTGTAACTGCAGCTTTATGTGCTTCTGAACCTTTGCCACCAAAGTTTCCATCTTCTATATACTTTTTGGCATTATCCCATGCACCGCCACCAGCTGTCATTGAAACGGCTACAAAAAGTCCTGTAATAATTACACCCAGTAACATCGCACCTACAGATGCAAGTGCTGCTACCTGACCGCCAATCAATAATATTATAAAATATAAAACTATTGGTGATAGCACTGGTAAAAGTGAAGGTATTATCATTTCTTTAATTGCAGCAACAGTGAGCAAATCTACAAGTTTTGCATAATCTGGTTTTTGTTTCCTTTTCATAATACCTGGATATTTTTTAAATTGTCTTCTTACCTCTATAACTACTGCACCACCTGCTCTACCGACTGCCTGCATACCCATTGATCCAAAAAGATATGGCAACATTCCTCCGATAAGCAGTCCTACGACAACGTAGGGATTTGATAAATCAAATGTAACTATAATCCCTTCTAAATTAGAACCAGCAACTTTTGAGAAATGTTTTATATCTTCAGTATATGCTGCAAATAAAACTAGTGCTCCTAAACCTGCAGAACCTATTGCGTAACCCTTAGTAACAGCTTTTGTAGTATTACCAACTGCATCTAATGCATCAGTAGTTTTTCTAACATTATTAGGTAACTTAGACATTTCAGCTATTCCACCGGCATTATCTGTGACTGGACCATACGCATCTAAAGCCACAACCATTCCAGCTAAAGCTAACATAGTAGTTACAGCTATTGCAATTCCGTATAAACCAGCAATATTATTTGTTAAAAGTATACCTGCAACAATTATTAAGGCTGGTATTGCAGTTGCTTCTAAGGAAATAGCCAAACCTTGAATAACGTTAGTTCCATGACCTGTTGTTGAAGAATTAGCAACGCTTTTGACAGGTCTGTAATTTGTACCTGTATAATATTCTGTAACCCAAATTAACAACCCTGTAATAATTAAACCTATCACTCCACAGTAATATAAATCAATTCCAGCAAATGATTTGTTTTTAAGTTTATAAATATTTTCTAATCCTAAGACATAATCTGTAACAGGATATAAGATTATAAGAGAAGCTATAGCAGAAACAATAAATCCTTTATATAAAGCGTTCATAACATTTTTGCTATTACCCAATCTAACAAAGAAAGTTCCAATAATTGATGTTAAAATACAAGCTCCACCAATCGTTAAAGGATATATCATCATGCTCATATCGTTAGGAAAAAATATTGATGACAAAACCATAGTTGCAACTATTGTTACCGCGTATGTTTCAAATAGGTCAGCGGCCATACCTGCGCAATCTCCAACGTTATCACCAACATTATCAGCTATAACAGCAGGGTTTCTAGGATCGTCTTCAGGAATTCCAGCTTCAACTTTTCCTACCAAATCCGCACCTACATCAGCTCCTTTGGTAAATATTCCACCACCCAATCTAGCAAAAATTGAAATTAAAGATGCACCAAAACCTAATGCAACTAATGCATTAACAATCTCTCTCTCATCTACTCCAAATTTTAATAAAAGATAGTAATAAACTGCTATTGATAACAGCGCCAATCCAGCAACTAACATTCCAGTTACTGCACCTGATTTAAATGCTACATTTAAACCGCTGGCTAAACCTTTCCTAGAAGCTTCTGCAGTTCTAACATTTGCTTGAACAGAAACTAACATTCCTACATAACCTGCAATACCAGAAAGTGTTGCACCAATAAGATAGCCTAATCCAACAAGAATACTAAAAGAAAAACTTACAATCACTAAAACTACAAGTCCTACAACAGAAATAGTTTTATATTGTCTATTTAAATATGCTTTTGCTCCAATTTGTATAGCGGATGCAATATCTTGCATTTTATTATTTCCAGCACTTGAACTCAAAATACTTTTACCTGTAAAAAAACCGTAAATTATTGACAAAAGCCCTGCAAGGATGGTGTAAATTAATATTGTTTCAGTATTACTTGACATAAATTAAATTTTAAAATG
>MDTG01373536.1_pt1 | contig 10603 bp, 12 predicted proteins | sample 811421 | NCBI WGS metagenome assembly MDTG01 (sample SAMN05326645, study PRJNA326480) | marine metagenome | isolation source: seawater | place: Pacific Ocean: South East | collected 2011
GATGTCAACGGAATTTGGGGGGGCTATACCGGGGCGGGAGCAAAAACAGTAATTCCCAGCCAAGCACATGCCAAAATTTCAATGCGGTTGGTCCCTAATCAAGATTGGACAAAAATCAGTCAACTTTTTCAAAAGCATTTTAAATCAATCGCGCCGGAAGGAGTAAGCGTTGAAGTGACCACCCATCATGGCGGGGGCCCTTATGTTACCCCTACTGACTCATTGGCTTACAAAGCCGCGGAAAAAGCTTACCATGAAGTGTTTGGGGTTATTCCTCATGCCAAAAGAGACGGAGGGAGTATTCCCATTGTTCCTATGTTTGAAGACGTCTTGGAGACCAAAACACTACTGATGGGATTTGGATATGACAGTGACGCTATCCACGCGCCAAATGAACATTACGGAGTTGATAATTTTTTGCTTGGGATAGAAACAATCGCGTATTTCCACAGCCATTTTTCAAAATTGAGTGTGAAAGTGTGATCATGCTAATTTTTTAATAAAAAAAGATCCGAAGCAATACCATCTGTAAAAAACCTTGCTTTTTTTGACACTTTAAGTACATCACCATTCCAATAAAGACGCTGGTCGATAATGTGTTTCTCTGCTTGTTTTTCTATATAAGAAGAATAGTGAATTCCAAAAGACTTGTTGATCCTATCAATAGAAACTCCTCCCGAAGTTCTCAGACCCGTCATTATATACTCATTAAAAGCTTCATTTTCTCTGAGCGTTTCATGATCGGCAGGAAGGCTTTGTTTTCGTATTGATTTTATATATTTAATATTGTTATAAACGTTCCAACTTCGTTTTCTATTTCCATCAAAACTATGGGCAGCAGGGCCTATACCCATATATGGTTTTCCATTCCAATAATTAGAATTATTCACCGAGTAGTACCCCTCCTTTGCAAAATTTGAAAATTCATAGTTTTCGTATCCCAATTGCTCTAAAAGATGCACCATCCAATCATATTGAGATTTTACAGTATCATCATCCAACAAAATAACTTCTTCGTTTTTTACGCGATGTGCCAGAACCGTTTTTGGCTCTACAGTAAGTGCATAGCACGATATGTGGGGTGGATCATAGGTCAGCAACTGTTCCAAATTCTGCTGCCAGGAAGAAAGGTCCGAACTAGGAATACCATAGATCATATCGACTGAAAAATTATCAAAGTATTCTGCTGTCCATTCAAGGGCCCGAATCCCCTGCCCTGCGTCGTGAACCCTGTTCATCATCTTTAACTCAAGGTCTGAAAATGATTGCAGACCCATGCTAATTCGATTAACCCCAATGGACCTGAGCTGCTTGAGATAGAGCACGGAGACGTCATCGGGATTGACTTCAACAGTTACTTCCATTTCATTATTAAACGGTGTCAATTTCTCTACAAAATGCATTAGCCGCTCAATAGACTTTGGTTTTAACAGAGAGGGGGAGCCTCCCCCAAAATAAACGCTTTCCAATGAGGTGGGAATTTCATTTTTTCTCAACAAAATTTCACCTTCAAATGCCTCCAAAACATCGTCTTGATGGTCCAACTGAGTTGAAAAATGGAAATTACAATAATGACAGGCTTGTTGACAAAATGGATAATGAAAATAAACCGCTGCCATTAACCCGACTTGATTTTATTGGGATTTTGATTCACAAATGCCTGCCAACCCGAATAGGTGGTGTTTTTTTCAGGTCTCCCTTGATTAAAAAAGTGACACACAGCAGCTGCCAATCCATCTGTGGCGTCTAAGTTTTTTGGCAACTCTTTGATATTTAACAGGTTTTGTAACATTTTGGCAACTTGTTCTTTTGTGGCATTTCCGTTTCCAGTAATCGCCATTTTAATTTTTTTGGGGGAGTACTCCGTAATGGGAACCTCCCGATACAATCCTGCTGCCATTGCAACCCCTTGTGCCCTACCCAATTTCAGCATTGACTGGACATTCTTCCCAAAAAAAGGAGCTTCAATCGCAATCTGATCGGGGTGATATTCCTCTATCAAGCTCAATGTACGTGCAAAAATATGTTGTAGCTTAAGATAGTGGTTATCATACTTTTTTAGTTGAAGCTCGTGCATTTGAATCAGCTTCATTTTTCTTTTTTCAACATTGATCAATCCAAAACCCATAATCGTAGTTCCAGGATCAATCCCCAATATAATTTGGTCTTCGGATATCATTCAACAGGTTGCGCTCTGATCAAAACAGGAAGCGTGAATTGTGCATCGACATAAACCCCTACATTTGTTTTGGTCGCAGGAAGTGCTTTGGGAAGGCTAGTTACTGCATCACTTATAATGGACTCTAAATTAGGTAAAACTTCTATTAACTGATTGGAGAGGTCTGCCTCTAGCAAACTGAAAATCCCTTCTTTATCTACTTTTAATTTTAATTCGATGGATTCCTCTATGGGAGCACTTGCAACCATGCTTGCATCGGCTATATACGTCAATAGTAGGTCTGATATTAGACTTTTAAAACAAGTCATCTGTTCTTTTTTCTCAAGAGACTCACAGTCGGAATAACTCGGCGGCTGGTCATTTGAGGACCAAGAAGATGCTTTTTTTATGTCTTTACTCGAGACAGTAGTTGATTCAAATAGATCACAAGAGGTAAAACTAAACAAGAAATTAAATAACAATAATACATAACGTATTTTTCGCATTTTTATTGAATCATTGGTGAGTATTAAATTTACAAACTTTTGGGTTAATTTTGGGTTAATCGTTTTATTTTTAAAAATAATTAAAGTAAACCCTCAAATTTTCTTGTGGACATATTCTTGATTTTAATCGGTTTTACACTTGTATTATTGGGGCTTGTTGGAAGCTTTGTCCCGATCATCCCGGGACCTATAAGTGCTTGGTTGGGTCTGTTGGTTTTATATCAAACTTCATTTTTGGCCTTGGATCTATATATTTTAGGCACTACTCTGATAATCGCCTTGGGTGTTTTTCTTCTAGATTATTTTATACCTATGATTGGTGCTAAAAAGTTTGGAGGCACCAAAGCTGGGGCCACAGGTGCAACCCTGGGATTACTGGTTGGCGTTCTCTTTATGGGACCAATAGGAATTTTTGTAGGTCCCTTTATTGGAGCGCTGTTTGGAGAATTAATTCTAGATTTTTCTGATAAAAAAACAGCCCTAAAAGCTGCTACTGGTTCTCTAATCGGCCTTCTGACTGGGGTTTTATTAAAATTTTCAGTGACCCTTGTTTACGCCATTTATTTTGTTAAAATTTTATGGAATCACCGGTCAATTATTTAAAAAAAATTCTTAAACAAGACCGCATAGGCATCGTCATTCAGATCAAGAAGTTTTCTAATGTCCTCGCAACCCAATCCGAATGGTATCGATTTAAGGAGGGTGTTTTCCTTAGGAGTAAATGCAACTGGAGGTGCTTGTATATTTTTAACTTTCATAATTATAGTTAAAAGTCCTTTCGCATTTGAAAAGATCGTTTACTTAGTTCGGGGTGAAATTATTTAATTTTTTAAGGCGATTTATATCATTTGTATGTTGGTGTCATATTTGGAAAGTTTAACGATTAATTTGGTATGATTATTGGGAAAAGGTGTGAGATTACTCCTACAAAATCTTTTCTTTCGATTTAGAAAACCGATCAACCATAATTTTTTTTAAATTTACATTGCTTTATGGAATTGTTTCTAATTACATTCGTCTTACTAGCCTTAGCATTTGCGGGTATTGCCATAAAAATATTGACAAAAAAAGATGGTGAATTTTCTGGAACTTGTGCCAGTCAAAATCCTTTTCTCAACAAAGAAAATAAAGTCTGTAGTTACTGTGGTAAATTACCCGCAGAACAGAATTGTAAAGCTCCAGACCCTCAGCACAATTAATTTTTGCTTCACAACTTCATGAAGAATGTCAAGCTTAGAATCAAAGAAGCTCAAAGAAAAGATCAAAAAGCTTTCAACGAACTATTTGATAATCACTGGAGTTATCTCTATAGCTTTCAATTGAAGAAGACGAGCAACGCTGAGCTGGCAGAGGAAATCTCAATCATAACATTTGCTCGGGCTTTTGACCGTATTGCCACTTTTGACGATCAATATGAGTTTAAAACTTGGCTGGTCACTATCTCAAAGAATATCTACAATGATTTAGTTAGAAAACAAAAAAACAAAATCAACCTAAAAACATTGTCCTATCCCGAGGATTTACAAGAATTCTCAAAAGAAGATCAGCCCTCCCCCGAGGAAATCATGATCACCAACGAGAACTTAGATGCCCTTTTCGAAAAGATAAAATCTCTTAAAAAAGACTATCGAAAAATTCTTCAACTTCGGTTTTTTGAGGGATTATCTTATAAAGAAATAAGCATCAAGCTGGGTCAACCCATTAATACGGTCAAAGTAAAGTTACTAAGGGCAAAAAATTTATTGAATCAAAAAATCATCAATGATCCTCAGTAAATTAAAAAAATTAGGCCCAGGATTGCTCTTTGCTGGAGCGGCGATTGGGGTTTCACACTTGGTACAATCCACACGTGCCGGGGCAGATTATGGTTGGGGACTTCTCTGGGCGTTAGTCCTGGTCAATTTATTTAAATATCCCTTTTTTAGGTTTGGCCCTCGCTATGCCTTAGCAACTGGAGAAAGCTTATTGGACGGATACCACAAGCTAGGGAAAAGTTATTTGTGGATCTATTTTTTTCTGAATATCGCCACCATGTTTACCATCCAAACTGCTGTCACCATTGTCACTGCGGGATTGGCTGCCAACCTTTTTGACACAGGTGCCAACATGGTTTTTTGGAGTATTGGTATCACCAGCATTTGTTTTATCATATTGTTGATTGGCAAATACAAACTTTTAGATAAAGTTATCAAAATCATCATCATAACCCTTACAATAAGCACACTATTGTCGGTTTCCATGGCTTTTCTAAACTCAGGAAAAAGTATTGATCTTTTACAAGTTTTTCCTCAAGGTAGTGGATTAGTGTTTGTCATTGCCTTTATGGGTTGGATGCCCGCTCCAATGGATATATCAATATGGCACTCCATATGGGTATTAGAAAAAAAAGAAAGTTTAAAAAATAAATTATCTCTAAAAGAAGGCCTTTTCGATTTTGATGTGGGCTATATCACCACCGTTTTTTTAGGGGTCTGCTTTGTGGGACTCGGCACATTGGTTATGTATGGATCTGGGGTAACTTTTTCAAATAAGGGTAATATTTTTGCAGGACAGCTCATTGATTTATACACTTCCAACTTGGGGGAATCTGCTCATGTGATCATTGCCATCGCTGCCCTGACCACCATGTTCAGCACAACCATTACAACTTTGGATGCCTCCCCCAGGGCCATGTCCAAGAGTGTTCAATTGCTTCTCAATAAAAAAAATAAAGATTATTACCTCCTTTGGATTTCAATTCTCGCAATCGGAACCTGTTTAATTTTCCTATTTTTACTAACCGAAATGGGGCTACTGGTTCAGATAGCAACCGTTTTGTCATTTATCACTGCTCCTTTTTATGCGATTCTAAACTATCGGTTGATCACCAGTAAACACACACCAAAAGAATCACAACCCTCGCAAATGATGAAAACACTGAGTATACTGGGGATTATTTTCCTACTGGGATTCACACTGGTTTACCTTTTGAGTCTCTAAATTTACTTTGTATATTTGTAATAAAATTGTTTTGGAAATAGCAGAGAGAGAAAATAAGGGCGTAGGTAAACCAAAATGGATTAGGGTAAAACTCCCCACAGGTAAAAAATATACGGAACTCAGAGGACTTGTAGACCAGTACAAGCTCAACACCATCTGTACCTCTGGAAGTTGCCCAAATATGGGAGAGTGTTGGGCAGAGGGCACAGCAACATTCATGATACTGGGAAATATATGTACCCGTTCTTGTGGATTTTGTGGGGTCAAAACAGGAAGGCCTGAAAACGTTGATTGGGAAGAACCAGAAAAAGTGGCTCAATCCATCAAAATAATGAAGATAAAACACGCTGTTTTAACCTCTGTGGATCGCGATGACCTCAAGGATATGGGATCTATTGTCTGGAATGAGACCATCAAAGCGGTGCGAAGATTAAACCCCCAAACTACTTTGGAAACCTTGATCCCAGATTTTAAGGGAAACAAAACCAACATAGACCGCATAATAGAGGCCGCTCCAGAAGTAGTTTCTCACAATTTGGAAACCGTGAGAAGGTTGACTAGAGAGGTAAGAGTACAAGCCAAATACGACCAAAGTTTGGAGGTGCTGAGCTACCTTAAAAAAAATGGGGTCAACCGAACCAAATCTGGAATCATGTTGGGCCTTGGAGAAAAAGAAGATGAGGTCTATGAAACACTTCACGACCTGCGAAGTGCGGATGTCGAAGTCGTAACCATCGGACAATACCTTCAACCCACTAAAAAACACCTGCCTGTCAAGTCATTCATAACGCCAGATGTTTTTAAGAAATATGAGGTGGTTGCAAAAGACTTAGGGTTTAGACATGTTGAAAGTGGTCCATTGGTGAGGTCTTCCTATAAAGCCCACAAACACGTTCACTAATTAGCTGCGATCAACTGATCAAAAATTTTCCGTTCTTCCTGGAAGACAAAATCAAGTGCTATCCTCAAACAATACAAACGATCGTCTCCAACTATTTCTCGAAGCTTGGCATGGTCCTTCTCAGTTGTAAGAATTATTTTACCTCCTGCACGATTAAGGATAGTCCTACCATCAACGGCTGTATAACTGTGATGATCTCTAAACTTCATGTGGTCAAATGGCCCGTATTGTTTTTCTAAGTATTCCGTCAAATGGGAGGTCTCAGCAATTCCTGTGACCAATAAAAAATCAGTCAATAAAATCTTTATATCGACGGGCACATCATTTTGAATCAAAAATTCTTCATATCGAATCTTGGTAAAAAAAACTGGAGCTTTGATATTAATTTCTCTTAGATATTCCGCCTTTTGAAATGGAGACAAATCCTCTGGTGTTCTGGTGATTAAAACTATATCTGCTCTTTTTACTCCAGATCTCGATTCTCGCAATCCTCCAACAGGAAAAATAAAATCCCTGGAGAAGGGGTTTTCATATGATGTAGTCATGATAATCAAATGAGGGCTTACCCAGCGATGTTGCATCACGTCGTCACAAACAATGATTTCTGGGGAGGGTTTCATAGCTTCAATTGCCATTATCCCTAAGGTCCTTTTTTCTGATACAACCACCCTGGTTTTTGGGTAGCGGTTTATAAACTGAAAAGGTTCGTCTCCCATGGTGGCTGCGGTATCTTTAGAATCTCCTACAAGTAGCCCTTTCGTTTTTCTATCATATCCACGACTTAAAACTGCCATCCGATTTTTTACCTGAAGGGTTTTGATGAGATACATCACCACGACAGATTTTCCTGTTCCTCCCATAGAAAGGTTTCCTACCCCAATAGAAAAAATGGAGGAACGCATCCCGCGCAATATTCCCCAATCAAACAACCAATTCCTCAGGGCCATAGTCGCCTGGAAAAGCAGCCCCAAAGGCAAGAAAAGAAAACGAACTTTTTTCAATGTATACTATACTGTTTCAAATTTAGAAAATCTACAGCCACGCGCTTCATAAATGTGGGTTTTCCTTTCAGTGAAAGATAATATTATATTTGCAATGAATTGTAGATGATGAAAATTCAAGAAATTACAGCAATATTAGAGCAGTGGGCACCAAAGGCATATTCTGAAGATTTTGATAATGTGGGATTATTGGTCGGTGATCAAAACCAAGAATGTAAAGGAGTGCTGATAACCCACGATGTATTAGAAAATGTAGTGGCCGAGGCGATTGAAAAAAAATTCAACCTTATCGTCACTTTTCATCCTATTATTTTTTCGGGTCTGAAAAAAATAACCGGGAAAAGCTATGTTGAAAGGGTGGTGGCCAAAGCTTTAAAAAACGACATTGCTATTTATGCGCTCCACACAGCATTGGACAATCACCACAAAGGGGTCAGCCACCAACTGGCAAAAATGTTGAATTTAAAACAAATTGAAATCTTGATCCCCAAAAAAAATACCCTAAAGCAGTTGACAACCTATGTTCCAAAAGAAAATGAAAAAGCAATGCTGGAAAAATTATATGAAGCTGGAGCTGGTGCATTGGGCGATTACGATCAATGCAGTTTTACCACTCCAGGAAGCGGTCATTTTAGAGGGAATGAAAATTCCAAACCCTTTCTCGGAAAACAAATGGTTCCTAAAAAGGTTGCAGAGGTTCAGCTAAACCTCATCTTTCCAACCCATTTACAGCAACCAATTCTTCAAGCACTCTTTGATACCCACCCCTACGAAGAAATAGCCTATGAGATCTATTCCATTGAAAATGAAAATCAGGAAATAGGGATGGGAAGTGTTGGAGTGCTTAAAAAAGAAATGTCCGAGGAACAATTTCTAAAAACAATTGCCAATCAACTAAAAATAAAATTTCTGCGTCACTCAGAACTAACTGGTAAAAAGATCAGAAAAGTAGCTGTCCTGGGGGGGTCTGGAAGTTTTGCCATCCAATACGCTAAAAAAGTTAATGCCGATGCATTCCTTACGGCTGACTTAAAATACCATGATTTTTTTCAAGCTGAGCGCAAGCTCTTGTTGATTGATGGGGGACATTACGAAACTGAGCAGAATACAAAAAAATTGATTCGTGACCATCTTATCGAAAAAATACCTAGTTTTGCAATCGCTTTATCTAAGTCGTTAACCAACCCAGTAAATTATTACGCAAATGGCAAAAAAAAATGAGGTAACCGTAGAAGAAAAATTAAGAGCCCTCTACGATTTACAATTAATTGACTCTAGAGTTGACGAAATTAGAAATGTCAGAGGAGAGCTCCCTCTTGAAGTTGAAGACCTTGAGAACGAAATTGCGGGATTGGAAAAAAGATTAGAAAACTTCAATCAAGAAGTGAGCGACTTTGACTTGCAGAGCAAAGAACAAAAAAATAATATTGAGCAAGCCAAAGAAGAATTTAAAAAATACGAAGAAAAGCTGAAAAATGTTCGAAACAACAGGGAATACAACTCTATTAATAAGGAGCAAGAATATCAAGAACTCGAAATCCAACTGTCCGAAAAGCTCATCAAAGAATTTTCTGCAAAAAAAGAGCTTAAAGAAGAAGCCATTGGTCAACTAAGTGAAAAGCTCAAAGAAAGAAAAAATCACCTGAAAGCAAAAAAAGGGGAATTAGATGAAATTCTTAAAGAGACCGAGAAAGAAGAAAAACTACTGGCCAAAAAAGCGAGAGAATTTCAAAATAAAATCGAGGCTTCTCTTTTCGATGCTTATCATAAAATAAGAAGTAATGTAAAAAATGGCCTTGCCATCGTCGCTATTGAAAGAGGCGCCTCCGGAGGTTCATTTTTCACCATCCCCCCTCAAATTCAAATGGAAATTGCCTCTCGTCAAAAAATTATTACCGATGAACACAGTGGAAGAATACTGGTGGACCCAGAATTGGCAAAAGAGGAAAAAGAAAAAATGGAAGCTGTTTTTTCCTCCAAAAAATAGACTCAGGGAGCTAACCTCCTACTGATCAGATCTTCGGCCTTGTCGAAAACTTAATTTCAAAATCGTCTTCATAAGGATATTTTTCAGGAATTGAAATATTAGATAGTTCTGTTAAACCTTGTATAAAGCGATTTTATCTAATCTTAAAAGAACAAAAAGTAATTTGTAATTGAGCTGTACAAAAACTTTATAATTTGATTATTCGTAAAGACAGCATTGTCTAAAGCAAACTCCTCTCCAGCTATATGATCTATTAAGAATTAATAATTTTGAGTTAAACCCAAAATTGTTTATGGTTTATTTTAATAGGTCAAATAGAGCCATCCCTGAATAAACTTATCATTTTCCGAAATTTCAATAATATAGTAATAAGATCCTGCAGGAAGCAAGTTTCCAGTTTGCTGGAAAGTTCCAGCCCAATTATTTTGGTAATTAATTTTCTTGTATACTAAAAGTCCATTTCTATCGTAGATTGATACTTTAGATCCAGCATACTTATCTATGTTTATGACTTTCCATGTTGCTTCATTTCCCCTCACACCCGGAGTTACAAGTCCTGATACAAAAATTTCATTATCTAAAAATCCATCGCCATTTATATCATCATCTGAATTATCCCCTATCCCGTCACCATCAGTATCAACAGATTCATTTGGATCTAGTGGGAAGTCGTCCAGGCCGTCTATAATCCCATCACTATCGGTATCTCTATTGTTCGGATCACTCCCAATTTCATTTTCGTCACCATCTCCTAATAAATCGTTATCCGTATCGAAAACGCATGGGTCAGTCCCATTTATAATTTCCTGAATGTCCGAAACTCCGTCATTATCGTCATCTTTATCTATTGTATCTCCAATCCCATCAGAATCACAATCAGTATCATTAACAGTAAAAATAGTGCTTATCGAAGCTGATTTAAATTGCGGTGTCGCAAGTTGAATAGCTGAGATGGTACAAGAACCTATTCCTTTTATAATAATCTGATCACCAACTATTTCAGCAATATTTGGATTACTACTAATATATTTGATTGGTCCGGATCTATTTGAAGAGGGAGGTGTTATTACA
>MDTG01017063.1_pt1 | contig 10602 bp, 10 predicted proteins | sample 811421 | NCBI WGS metagenome assembly MDTG01 (sample SAMN05326645, study PRJNA326480) | marine metagenome | isolation source: seawater | place: Pacific Ocean: South East | collected 2011
CTAGATATGGGTACTGAGTTCGACGAATTTTCACGATTATCTTACCATGGTTGTTTAGATATTTCAAAACGATCCTACCATAATAGACTGCTGTTATTAGGTATTATGACTGACGCTGGTTGGGATTTCTTCCGAAATGAGTGGTGGCATTATCAATTATTTAATTCAAGAAGATTTCCGATTATCAACAATGCGTAACACAATTATTAAATTTATAGTTGTAGCATTCATTTTTCTTTTGCCCCTCATAACTTTTGCAATTGAACCTAATGTAAAGGTTTTCATGTACCACAGGTTCAATCAATTTAAATATCCTGAAACCAATATATCTTCAAAAGTTTTTGAAGAACAAATGAAATATTTAATTAATCATAATTATAAAATATTACCGTTAACAGAACTTATTAGTTTTCTTAAGAAAAACAAAAAGATACCAAAAAAATCAATTTTTATTACCATTGACGATGCATTTAAGTCTTTTTATGACCATGGATTCCCAATACTTAAAAAATTAAAAATACCTTTTAGTATTTTTGTTTCTACTGATTTTGTTTCAAATCATAAAAAATCAGATTTTATGAGTTGGAAAATGTTAAAGGAAATTTCTGAAAATAACGGATTGATCTTAAACCATACAAAAAATCACCAAAGTCTTCTAAACATGAATGAAGAAAAAATTAAACAGAATATTCTTAAAAACCAAAATTTAATTGAAAATAAGCTTGGAAGTATACCAAAAATCCTTTCCTACCCTTTTGGGGAAAGTAATATAAAAATAGAAGAAATAGTTAAAAAACTAAATTACGAAATTGCATTCTCTCAACATTCATCAATTGTTACTAAAAATGAAAATTTATTTAGACTACCAAGATTTGCTTTAAATGAAGAGTTTGGAAGTCTAGAAAGATTTAAATCAATAGTTAAGTATAAACCTCTAATTGTATATGATTATAGTTTTAATGACGCAGAATTACATACTGATAATTTTATACTAAGTTTTAAATCTAATATCCTTTCTAATAATATTAACTGCTTTATAAACAACAATGCTAACCTTATAAAAAAAGATGATGGGAATTTTAATCTTTTAGAAATTTCAAATTTAAAATTAGGTTTGAGATACAGAATTAATTGTACGCATATTGATAATAAAGGGGAAATCTTTTGGCTCGGCAGAATGTTTAAAAGGGTAATTTAGTTCAAGAAACCCTCTGCCTTGTCAAATTTCATAAAATTATTAGTTTCAATTAAATGTTTGACGTCTTTAACATATTCTTCATCCCTTTCAGAATAATTTGTAAGAAAGTTGGCCAAAAGATTACCTAGCAAATATTCACCATTCATTCTTAATTTTCTTCTTTCCAATCTAAAGGTTTCGTAGGCGAGATGAGTATTTATGTTTTTTAAATACGACCTCACAGAATCAGAGAGATTACTAAATTTCTTAACAAAAAATTTCTTATCTTTGTCTCGATCTTTGGGTTTGATACCGTTCTTTTTATCATATGTATATTGACCAAATATTGCATTACCCTCATTTATATACCTTGAAGTCCCCCAACCACTCTCAATAGCAGCCTGAGAAAGAGCTAGTGATATTGGTACTACGTCAACTCTTATTAACAAGTTGCCTAAACTAGATTCCGTATAGTTGTATTTTTCACTAAGCTCAAAGAGCCAAGCTGGCCAAAATTCTCTTGAGAAGCTTTCACCGTCAGACTGATTCCACCAATCAAGTATTTTTTTCCTATCTTCGAGTATTTTTCTGTTTTCTAAAAATATTATCGGTAATAATGTGTTAATGAATAACTTTTTCCTCTTATTTATCGAACTTATATCTAAAAAATCTTTAGGCCAACTAGAAAATATAATCAAATTCGAGGACTCATTATTTAAAAATGAGTCAACTGAAAAATTATACTTTTCAAATATATCTATCATTTCTTCTGCTTCGCTGATGTAGTCAACAGTTGTTTTTTTTGCGAAATAACCGAGGATAGATTTGTCTTGAACACTAAAACTTATTGAGTTAGACCCAAAGTTTTTTATTTTAGAAAAACTTTTATAAAATCCAACTGCAAGATTAACGAAGACAAATGATACTAACAGAACCACTAAATTTCTGTAGAGAGACTTATTCTTGTGCATTATTGATTGACTGCCTCAACCGATTCAATTTCTGGTATATAATATTTTAGCATATTTTCGATACCTGACTTTAGAGTGATTGTGGAGCTCGGACATCCGGAGCATGCACCTCTTAACTCTAGAAAAACAATTTTATTCTGAAGCTTTACAAAGTTTATGTCGCCCCCGTCTTGAGCTACAGCAGGTTTAATTCTTTCTTCAAGAAGTTCATTAATTTTTTTCACAATTTCTTTATCATGCTCTGAATATTTAATGTCTTCAGCACCCGAGGAGCTTGAGCTATTTGATGTATCAATTTCTCCGCCAGAGGAAAAAAAGTCAAGAATTACTGAAAGCACAGATGGTTTAAGACTTTCCCAATCTACTTTATCTGACTTAGTTACTGTAAGAAAGTCCTTGCCAATAAAGACACCTTTAACATTTTCATCAAGAAATAATTGTTTGGCAAGAGCATTCTGTGAGGCTTCTTCTTTATTTTTAAATTCAAGTGTTCCATTACCTAGAATTTCAATTCCAGGAAGAAATTTAAGGGTAGCAGGGTTAGGAGTTTGTTCTGTTTGTATAAACATACATTTAAAATAATTAAATCAAGACAAATTGTCAATTTCTTCTTCTGTCAAAGTGGGTGGAATAATTGTTATCGGAACCTTTATCTTTCCACTTTGTTTTATAGTAAAGGCGTTAATCAGAGGGTCACTTCCTGATTTACCTGGAGAGGAAGCCAATATAAAATTTGATATAAACTTATTTGCACTTAGAAAGTTTATTATACATTCTATTCTGTCTCCTTTCATAATAAACTTTTTCGGTTTCTTTTCAGAAAAGCTGAGAACATAATTTTCGTATTCTTTAATTTTTGATTCAGCCTCTTCTCTCAACTCTATCTCTGCAATATCTTCAACAGCTTTCCAATGACTAAACTCTAATGTTTCAAAAGTATAAAGCAAAGCCACTCTTCCATTTGTTCTTGCCGATCTCTTTGCTGCATATCTCAATGCGTTGAATATTTCCTTTGAGTCATCTAAAACAACTAGGAATGTAAGTTCCTTTTCTATCATAAAAATCTTCTAAAAATAAATCCTGCAGTAAGGCCTAATCCTATTGCTATTATAGCAGAAAACACACCATATATAAACGAGAATTTATGAGCAAAATTAAAAACAAAGGAACTAATTCCTTGTTTAGAAACATATATCTTTATTTTTTTACTTTCAAAATTATTTATACTATCGATTATGCTAAGTGAAACTGTGTATTCACCTTCAGGCGAATTTTTGGGGAGAAAAACAGGAATCTTAAAAAAGTTTGGAACCTTCTTGTTAATAGTTTCAAATGAGTTATTTTTAATTAAAAAAAGACCCAATGACATTTTTTTTTCAATAAGATCTTTTTTTAAATTATCATCATCTTTTCCAATTAATCTAACATTATCAAAAAGATCTTTTTTAACCTCAAAATCAATCTCATCATCATTTTTATTAGTATAATAATGAAAAAGTCCAGGATAAATGAATTCTCCAGTTTTATTCCAGGACCACATACCAATAACTTTATTTTTCTTTTGTAAAATTACTTTCTGACTCGGTCCCTTGATTTTCAAAACTAATGAACTCTTGGAGTTTGTAAAACCAAAGATAGTAAAATCTGGATTTTTCTGATTATTTGAAATTTCTATATTTTTCTCTGATAAATCAAAAATCAAAGACTGAGAATTTAACTTTTCAGATGGAAGGAAAAGTAAAATTGCTAAACTTAAGATTTTAACCATTTTGTAAAATTATCCTTGAGTTAAATAAAGGTTCACTAACTAACTCTATTCCCATCTTTGTGCATACACCTAAAACAATAATAGCTAAGAAAATTCTTATTTGTTCTCCTTTAAACCTAGAAGTGAATTTAGAACCATATTGAGCACCTATAACCCCTCCTATTAATAAGAAAATAGCTAAAATTAAGTCAACTGAAAAATTAAAAGTGGCATGAAGTACCGATACGTTTAAGGTTACAAAAACAATCTGGAAAAGAGACGTTCCAATGGCAATAACGGTTCCCATTCTAAATAAATAAATCATTGCAGGTACCATTACAAATCCACCACCAACTCCCATAAAAGCTGATAAAAAACCAACAAATATTCCAACACTAATTGGCAATAAAACTGAAATATAAATTTTTGAGTGACGAAATTTCAGTTTCATTGGAAGATAATCTAAAACATTTCTTCCTTTTTTTCTGTATACAGTTTCAGTCTTTTTTTCTGATACAAGCGAAATAGAACTTTCAACTAACATTAAACTACCAATTATTGCTAAGAAAAGAACATATAAAAATTTTATAATTAAATCTATATTTCCTGACTCTTTAAAAAAATTGAATAAAATAACACCTAGAGTTGAACCAAATATTCCTCCAATTAAAAGAAAGCCGCCAATCTCGTAATCAATGTTTTTTTTAATTCCGTGTGCCATTGCTCCCGAAACCGAAGATCCCAATATCTGTACTGATTCAGTTCCAACAGCTGTAGCAGGAGGTATTCCCATAAAAATTAAAAGGGGGGTCATCAAAAAACCACCGCCCACGCCAAACAAACCTGACATAAACCCAACAACAAATCCAAAAAATAAAATTACAAATAAATTTACTTGAATCTCTGCGATTGGAAGATAAAAACTCATGTTCTAAAAAATCCAATTATTTTTTTTAAGTCTATTATATTTTTTTCTGCAATCTCATTAGCTTTTTGGCAACCATCTTTTAAAATTAAATCAAGATACTCCTTATCTTTAAGTAATTTTTGCATTTCAGAGGAAATTTTTGAAATTTTTTGATTAACTAAATCACTCAAGTCTTGTTTAAAAAATTTAAAATCTTTTTCTTTATATTTGGCAATTACATTTTCTGTAGAATCATCATTCAAAGCAGAAAAAATATTTATTAAATTATTTATTTCTGGTCTACTATCCATCCCTTCTTTATTAATTGGAAATGGTTCAGAGTCTGTTTTAGCTTTTTGAATTTTCTTTTTTATTAACGATGAATCATCCATTAGATTTATTCTAGATTGATCTGACGGATCAGATTTACTCATCTTATTAAGCCCATTCTTTAAACTCATAACTCTAGTCGCAGTTCCGGTAATTATTGGTTCAGGTATTGGGAAAAATTCTCGATCATAATATCTATTAAAAGCTTGTGCTATGTCTCTGCTCAACTCTAAGTGCTGTTTTTGATCCTCACCAACAGGAACATGAGTTGATTTGTAAAGTAAAATATCTGCGGCCATTAAAACTGGATAAGAATATAAACCTAATGGAGCTTTTTCTCTATTTTTTCCAGCCTTGTCTTTAAATTGTGTCATTCTATTCAACCAGCCTATTGGAGTATGACAACTTAGTATCCATGAAAGTTCACTATGGCCAGTCACATTTGATTGTACAAAAATTATATTTTTAGTAGGATCAATACCAGAAGCAATGTAGGCGGCTGCAACTTCTCTGGTATTATTTAATATCTTTTCTCTATTTTCTGAAATAGTTATGGCATGTAAATCAACTATACAAAAAATACTGTCTGAATCTTCTTGCAACTTTACCCAATTCTTAATTGCTCCGAGATAATTTCCAAGATGCAAATTTCCGGTTGGTTGGACACCAGAAAAAATTAACTTAGACTCTTTTTTTGATTTTTCCATTTTTCTAATTCGAGTTCTTTTCTTCCTATAAAATATATGAGCATGGAATAAATAACAATTCCTGAGATTATACATATAATAAGGTTTAAGTCCTTATCAAAAAAATAATACTCTGTAAAATTAACATCACTATATTCATAAATTTCCAAGACAAAATATGCCATTAAAATTGAAGAAATTAATACTTTGAGAAAAACTCTTAAAATGGAAAAATCAAAAGGATAATTTAACTTATTTTTTAAAATAAAACCTAGCAGTATTACATTTATCCATGCTGAAATAGAAGTTGATATTGCCAACCCCACATGTAAAAAGTCTTTAATAAGAATTAAGTTTAAAATCAAGTTTATTACCATACACAAAACAGATATCTTTATTGGTGTTTTGGTATCTTCATTAGCAAAAAAAGGGACAACTAAAATCTTTATCATTATAAAAGCGGGCAACCCAAAGCATAATGCTTGCAATGCAACAGAGGTTAATTGAACATCATCAATTCCAAAAGCACCTCTTAAGAACAGAAATGAAATTATTTCTTTAGATAAAATTAATATTCCAACAAATGAAGGAATTGAAAAAATAATTCCGAATTTGATTGCTGAAGAGATACTTTTATTTGCCATTAGTTTTTTTCTATCTTTGATTTGTCTTGAAAGAACTGGAAGTAATGCGGTGCTTATTGCTATTCCTAAAACTCCCAAGGGGAGTTGGTTTACTCTGTCTGCATAATATAAATAAGATATAGACCCATCTGGTAGTGTTGACGCCAATATCATGTCTATAAGCAGGTTCAACTGATATGCACCATTTCCTATAATCGCAGGTATAAGTAAATTAAAAAATTTTGATGTTTCTCTATTTTTGTTGAAGATTTTTTTTATGGAAAAATTAAAATTTGAATTATTTTTTTTTAGATTAAAAACTAGCCAAATCAATTGAATTATTCCTGCTAACGATATAGTTAGACTTAGAAAGGTAGAAATTTCTACTTTATCATCACTTCTAAAAAAAAATAATAGAACAAAAATTAAAGATAGATTTAAGATTACAGGTGTGACTGCCATTGATGCAAACTTTCCGAATGTATTTAAGTACGCTCCAATTAAAGAAGTAAGACATATAAAGACAACAAAAGGAAAGGATAACCTTGATAATTGAATTGATAGTTCAAACTTTTCATAATTTTGCAAAAACCCAGGAGCTATCATAGAGATTACTAGCGGCATAAAAATTTCGGCAAGAATTACAAAAAATAAAAGAAAAACGATTAAAATTGATAAAATCCTTGAAAAAAAAAATATCCGCATTTTTCTTACCTGATTTTGACTTTATTCCTGAGACAACAGGGATGAAAGCTGAATTCATCGCTCCTTCCCCGAAAAGCCTACGAAATAAATTGGGAAGTTTAAATGCCACAAAAAAACAATCTGAAACCATTCCAGCACCTATCACTCTTGCAATTAGTAAATCACGCGCATATCCAAGAATCCTGCTTATAAATGTTAGAGAGCCTACAATTGATATAATTTTAACTAACATTTTCTAATTTCTGTTTAAGCTTTTTTTTGATTTCATCAACTATTCCATTGATGATATCAATATCTCTTATTTTCAATCCATATTGACTTCTCAAGTGGAAACTATCTTCCACAAAATCTCCATTGGTAGATATTTTTGCCATTGAAATAATAATTTTATTCTTTATCAAAATCTTCGAAATATCATATAGAAGTTTTGGCCTATCATTAGTTTTTACGATCAAAATTGTATAAGTTGCTGATGAATTATTATCAATCTCAACATTAACCTGTTTTTTTATTATTCTCAATTTTGATTCTTCTTTAATTTCTGGCTTAAAATATTTACCGGATCCGAGTAATTTCAATTTTTTCTTTGTGGATTCAATGATTCTCATAGAATCATTTTTATTAAATATGTTTGGTCTATCAAATGAAAATTTGAAAGTATCTATTACTGTTCCATCATCGAGAGTAAAAATTCTTGCCTCAAAAACTGATAAATTTTCAGAAGCAAGAATGGAAATTATATTTAAAAAAAGCTGTTCTCGGTCTCTAGTTACGAGAATTAAATCAAAAAATTCTAGTTCATCCGACTTTTTGATAACAAAATCAAATGCATTTCTAGGCTTAACAAAAAAATTTTCAATTTGAAAGACAATCATCTTTTCTGATTGTAAAAGCCAATAATTGGGATACGCTATTTTTGAAATTTGCTTAAATTTACTTATAGTAATTTTTTTTGAAGACCTAAAAATATTTAATTTTATTCTTTCAATTTTTTCATTTAGTCCTAATAACTTTTTAGGGTTCTTTAATTGTTTTTCAATCTTTATAAAAAGTTTTTGCAATAAACTCGATTTCCAGTTATTCCACAAGCCTTGATCAACAGCTGAAATATCAGTTACAGTAAGCAGAAATAATGTTCTTAGTCTTGAAATCTTTTCTATTTTCTGAGATATATTTCTTATTATCGAGTGGTCTTCTAAATCTTTTTTAAATGCAAAACTACTTAACAATGAATGGTTGCAAACAAGCCAAGAGGTTTCATTTGCAGTAGCCTCACTTTCATTAAATCTCAAAACTATTTTTTTTGCAGTTATGGCTCCTCTGAAATTATGGTTACCGCCCCTTCCTTTTCCGATATCATGAAGAAGTGTGGCAAAGTATAAGGCTTTTCTATTGAAATCTTTCTTTATTTCTTTATAGAAGAATTGATAAGATTTTTTTTTGACTTTTTTTTCTAAAAGATCCTTTAAAATATTCACTGCTTTAAGAGTATGTTGCCCAACAGTTAATGAATGGTATCTATCAAATTGAGGCAGATATGTAATTTTAGAAAATTCAGGGATTATTTTCGAAACTATTCCTAAATCATATAAATTAACGAATGTTTTTTTTTTTTTGGAAAAAAGAATCTTCTTAAAAAGTATTAAATTTTTAAAATTTACAATTTCATTTTTGTCGAACTTATTTAAAAATTCCAAGATCAATCTTTGATCATAAGCGTTTTCCTTTCCTTGATAAAGTTTTTTCAAGAAGACATAAATTAAATTTGATGGCTTTTTGTTAGGCATCAATAACAACCCTTTATTGCTAGATTTTTTAAGGTGCATTTCAAGTGTTCCGGAAAAAATCTCTGCAAGGTTTTTTGTAAAGCTTATTTGCTGAAAAAAAATCTTCATCATCTTTTCCACAAAGACATTTGTTTCTTCTTTTTTATTAAAAGGCTTAAAAATTTGTTTGGAAATTGCTATTTGATAATCAAATGAAAATTTATCATTAGCTCTTTTACTTTGGTAATGCAAATGACATCTTAGTAGCAGTAAAAATTCCAAAGATTTTCTTAGTTTCCTTCTTTCTTTGGCAGTAAGCAAATGTGAACTATTTTTTTGATTTGATAAATTAAAGATCTTTAATCCCCAAAAGATCAAGTTTATATCTCTCAGTGATCCTTCACTTTCTTTTAAGTTTGGTTCATTCCTAAAATAGTCATACCCTATCTCAATAATTCTTTTTTTTCTCTCTAGAATCTTTTTCTCGAGAAGTCTAAAGCCATTTTTTTCAGTGCTAAGCTTAAAATATTTTAAAACATTTTGATAAAGTGATTTTGACCCACAAATTAATCTACAATCTAGCATTGATGTTTGAATTATATGATCACTTTCAGAAAGTGAAATCGATTCTTCAAGGTTTCTAACAGCGTATCCTATTTTAAAACCAAGATCCCACAGTGGAAAAAGAATAAACTCGACAATTTTTTTTATTTTTTTGGAATCTAAATCTTTTTTATAAATAAATAGAATATCCAAATCTGAATATGGAGCCAACATTTTTCGGCCATAACCACCGACGGCACATACACTTAAAAAACTATTATAATATTTTTTATCTTTTGATAAAAAATTAAACATTTGAATAATTAAATTATCTATATTTCGTGAATTATCCAAACAACTTTTTAATGACTTATTTTCAGAAAAAAATTTTTGCTTTATTTGTTGTCTTTTAATCAAAAATTTTTTCTTCAACTTATCTGTGAAGAAATTTTGATCCTCTAATTCAATAAGCATTTTTTAGATTTTTTTTTTCATAACGTATAAAATATCCAAAGCTTCCTTAGGACTTAAATTGTCAAGTTCAAGATTACTTAAAATTTTACCTATTTCTTGAAGATTTACACTTGTATTATCTTCCTCCTCATTAAACTCTGGTGATTTAAAATCAAAACCCCTTTCAATTTTTTTTTTATTCAAATCTTTTGAAATTTCCTTAGACCTCTCAATTATAGTTGATTTAATTCCGGCCATATTTGCAACGTGAATACCAAAAGATCCCTCAGAAATTCCATCAATAACTTTATACAAAAAGATAATTTCGTCGTTCCATTTCCTTATTTTTAATGTTTTTAACTCTAGAAAATCGTAGTTTTTAGATAATGAACATAGTTGTTTGTAATGTGTTGCAAATAAAGTTATGCACTTTATTCTATTTAAAATATACTCAAATACTGCTTGTGAAATTGCTAAGCCGTCTTCGGTTGAAGTTCCTCTTCCTAGTTCATCTAGAATTACGAGGGAGTTTTTTGTTGCGTCATTGAGTATTCTTGATGTTTCAATCATTTCGGTCATGAAAGTAGACATCCCCTTCGATAAATTATCTGAAGCTCCAATTCGAGTAAAAATTTTATCAAATATTCCAAGTTTTGCTTTATCAGCAGGTACAAAAGAACCCATCTGATTTAAA
>MDTG01404804.1_pt1 | contig 10602 bp, 9 predicted proteins | sample 811421 | NCBI WGS metagenome assembly MDTG01 (sample SAMN05326645, study PRJNA326480) | marine metagenome | isolation source: seawater | place: Pacific Ocean: South East | collected 2011
AAATAAGAGCACTTCATCCATTGTAGATTTTCATGAAGTTGATGAGACTTTAGTGAATAAAATTGGCGACCCTTCAAACAGAAAATTTTCTACCGCTATAGCGCACAATATTGCTGTGAGAAGATCAAATAGCAAATTTATTGGATACACATCTCATGACTATATTATGAATGAGGCTTTCTTTGAAAATCTTTATAATTTTTTATCTAAAAAAACCTACAAGGAGCTAAAAAATGATCAAGATATTATCATAATTCCTAGAAAACATTTACCAGAGGATTTATTTCTAACAAAACCATCATTTTCATATTTGTCTAGATGGTTATTGAGATCTGGTGATGTAATTGGAGAACAGGGCAGTAAACACGGAGGTGAAGGAGGAGCCTACATCATGTCCAAAGAAGTCTGGACTAAAATTGGAGGTATTGACGACAGATACACAGGCTGGGGAGTTTTAGAATATGATCTATTTGCAAGAGCAAATTATTTTGGAAATTGGTATGACAGCTCAAATTTTGGAGTTTGGCAATATAAATTACCCAGAGGCAATTCCACCACAAGAACTAGAGCATTAAAGGAAAATTTAAATAAAAATTGGTTTTCTTTAAAAGCAAACCCTAATGGAAATTTATGGGGGCTATCCAAAATTAAATTGAATTCTTTTAGCAAATTAAAATATTTTCAAAAAGAAAAACGTAATTTTGACTCAATAATTAATCCAATTAAAAGTTATAAAAAAATATCTTTTATAAATCTTATTTCAATAATTAGAAAAATCTTTGATACTCCAGTTCAAATTAGATTTAAATTTATAAATTTAAATGAAATCAGATTAATATTAGTTTTAAATAATATTTTTAAATTCTCAAATATAAAGAGTGTTAATTTTTTTGGTTTTTCCAATTGTCTGTTGCCTGGTTTTTTATCAATATTTGCCCCATCAAAAGAATTACATGTCATCGATGATATAAAAAAAACCTTGAAACTGTCTGCAAAAGTAAAGGATAGTGTTTTAGGAGATAATGTATATGAAAGGCTAATTCTATTAAGTAGTTTTTTAAGAGAAGCAAAGCATCTTGGTTATTTTAGACCTATCTCAGGTGATTTGAATAACAATATTGAAATTTTTTTCAAAGATTTTCCTAAAGAAGATTTTTCAAATTTATTGATATTCAAAAATGAAATTCTAAATAAGAATGTTTTTAAAAAAATAAATAAACTTATTAATAAAAATATACAAAATATTGATATTATTATTTTTGAACAATTAGACCATTCCAAGCATCACAATTTAAAATTTTTAAATTCAAAATTTCATATGAAAAAATATTTAGGAAATATTATTTTTTATAATAAAAAAAAATATAAATTAAAAAATAATTTAATTAGTCAATTGACAAATACAAAAAATGTTCTAATTCTCTTCTTTTATGTAAATATTATTTATTACTTAACCTTTTTTAAAAGATTAATTTTAAATAGAATTTTAAAAAAATTTAGATTTGACAAATAATTAATATGATAATTTGTAAGACTCCCTTTAGAGTTTCTTTTTTTGGTGGAGGAACAGATTTTCCAACTTGGTATAAAAATAACGAAGGAGCAGTTGTTAGTACCACAATAAATAAATACTGTTATATAATTTTACGTGATTTACCAAATATTTTTGAATACAAATATCGTCTTAGATACTACAAAACTGAGCAAGTAAGAAAAATAAATGAAATACAACATAACGCATACAGAGAAATTATTAAAAAATTTAACTTTAAATTTAATTGTCTTGAAATTGTTCATAATGCAGACTTACCTGCTTTAAGTGGATTAGGATCAAGTTCTAGCAGTACAGTTTGCTTAATTAATGCGTTAAATAGTTTTAAAGGTAAAAGAATATCAAAAAATCAATTGGCCAAAAACTCTATATATATTGAGCAAAATATACTTAAAGAAAATGCAGGTTCCCAAGATCAAATTGCTGCAAGTTATGGTGGCTTTAATTATATTAAATTTAAAAATAATAAATTTAAAGTTTTTCCTATAAAAAATAAAAAAAATATAAATTATTTGAGTAAGAATATTTTGATTTTTTTTACAGGTATTACAAGAAAATCAGAAACAATAGAAAAAAGTAAAATTAAAAGTATTAAAAAAGGTAAAATTAATTCATATTTAAAAGAATTGGTAAAAATAACTAAAGAAGGCTACAAACATCTTGAGTCTTCAAATCTAAATTTAGAAAAGTTTGGTGAATTATTAAACAAAAGTTGGGAAATAAAGAAAAAACTTTCAAACAAAGTGTCCAACAAAAAGATAGATAGATTTATAAAAATAGGAAAAAAAAATGGAGCAGTCGGGGCAAAATTATTGGGAGCTGGTGGTGGTGGTTTTTTATTGTTTGTATGTCCTGAAAAGAAACAAAAAAAATTAGTTAGTTCACTAAATAAAATAAAAAAAATTGACTTTGAATTTGAAAAACTTGGAAGTCATTTAGTAAATTTAAAAAATTAATTTACCAATTTATTATTTTACCTTGTAGGTCTAAAAACTTTCCATTTTTACTATTTTTTTTTAGCATTAATTTTATGATTTTTTTTGAAGCATAATCTGCAGATATTAGAGCATTTTTTCCTCCACTTTTTGTTTTGACATGACCCGGATGTAAAGCAATAATTTTATATTTATCTTTGAAGTCAAAATAAATATTCTTAACAGCTGAGTTGAGAGCCGATTTAGATATTCTATAAAAAACATTACCAAATTTTCTATTGTGTTTTAGTTTGCCTCTAAGTTCAGTTGAAGCTGCTTTACTTGAAAAAAATATAATTTTCGTCCCTTTTTTTATCATTTTTTTTTGGTGTAAAATCTCAAATAATTTAAGGTTGGAATAACAATTTACTTTTAACAGCAAATCAAAATATTTAAGTTTTAGATTTCCAAATGTACAATATTTATTTTTTATTTGGTTAGAAGCGTTAGTCAACGCTGCGGCAAATAAGATATAATTAAATTTATAGTTTTCAATTTTACTAATTTTTTTTTCAAATAAGTTCTCTTTGGTTAAATCTAATTTTAAATAACTAACATTTTTAATAAATACATTTGAGTTATTATAAGTTGCAAAAAGTTTTGTTTTTAAATTATTATTTTTATCTAAATTAATTAAAATTTTTTGCGCTATTTCACTTGTGCCGCCAATTATTAATACATTCATTTAATTTTTTTATTTATTACATGTAAAAACTTTTGTACCAATCACTAAAACTTTTTAAACCTTTTTCAATTTTTGTGTTAGGTTTGAAATTTGATACTTTTTTTAAAGAGTTGATGTTTGCACAAGTTCTCTCAACATCACCTTGCTGCATCTCTCTAAAATTTTTTTTAGCTTTTAATTTAAAATTTTTTTCAAAGAATTTAACAATATCCATTAATTTTACAGTTTTATTGTTTCCAATATTATATATTTTGAAAGGCGCTTCACTTGAGTCCGCTTTCAAATTTTTGTTATGTTTACTTTTACTTTTTTTTGGAGTTTTATTGTATAAACTTAATATACCTTTAACAATATCGTCAACAAAGGTAAAATCTCTATACATTTTTCCATAATTATTAATATTAATTTTTTTTCCATCCTTTATTGCTTTTGCAAATATATACATTGCCATATCAGGTCTACCCCATGGACCATAAACTGTAAAAAATCTTAAACCGGTTGTTGGTAAATTGTATTGATGACTATAGCAGTGTGCCATTAATTCATTACTTCTTTTTGTTGCAGCATAAAAACTTATTGGATGGTTTACACCATCAGATTCTGAAAATGGAATTTTTTTATTTGCTCCATAAACACTAGAACTACTTGCATAAAGCAAATGTTTTACCTTAAAAATTTTACAATTTTCTAAAATATTTAAAAAACCTGTAATGTTATTGTCTACATAACTTTGTGGATTTAAAATTGAATATCTAACACCTGCTTGAGCTGCTAAATTTATTACATATTTAAATTTATACTTTTTAAACAGATTACTTATTATTTTAGAATTTCTTAGATCAATTTTATAAAATGTAAAATTTTTATATTTTTTAAGCCTATTTAATCTTTTTTTTTTTTAATTTTATGTCATAATAATTGTTAATATTATCTATTCCAACAACGTGTTTCTTTTGTTTTAGTAGGGCTTCACAGGTATGCATACCTATAAATCCAGCAGCTCCAGTAACTAATGTTTTCATTTGATATTTTTTTATGCAGTATATATAAAAATTCTGAAAACATGAGTATAATAAAAAATAAACTATTACAAATGATTTTAGTTGGTCTTTTGTGTGCTATTATTTTGGGGGCAATAAGTTTTTTTATAAGAAATAATATATTTGCCTACAATGTGAAATCAAATTTAGAAAAACAAATAGTCATAATTGATGTTTCCTATAAAAATAAAATAAGCGACTATATAAGTAAACTAAATGAAATAGATTATCTTGATAAAAATTTATCATTTTCTAACGAATTATATACATCTTTGGAATATTTGAAAATCAGGTATCGAAATACCTATAATTTGGGACCTGGTTGTTACAGATTTGGAATGAACTTAACTGATAATTCTATATTTATAACAACCATAATTTATCCATCAAAAGATAAGAAAATTATGGATAAATGTTTACAAAATTTATTTAATCTTTCTTTTAATAGATTAAAACAAAAACTAGAAAAATATAATTATCAGCAAATAGCACTCTCAAATTTTAGAACAAAACAAGATGATTTAGATGAAGTTATGCCAAGTGCAAAAACTCAAAAAGAAATAGAAATTTGTAAAAAATTAGATGAATTAAAAGATATGAATTTTTCTAATGAAGGTAAGAATAATTTAAATGAAAATTATAAAACTGAAGAAAATTTTTTATCTGTATTTACATTATATAATAATATTATGTTAGAGAGAACATTATATCAAATTTGTGAGAATATTTCATTTAATCCTTTAAAAATGGAATTAAAAAAGAAAAAATTTTTATTTCATATGAAAAATTTAAGTGAGCTTGTTGAGAAAACTAAATTTGAGGAAATTTTTAAAGTAGAAAAATTAATTATACCAATTAAAGAAGCTCATACTGAATACTTATCTACAAAAAATATTGTTATAACATTTTCACTTTTTGGATTTATTTTTGGAGTTTTACTAGTTTACAATTTTAGATCTTTTAAAGATGAGAATGAGTAAAAAAGAACTTTGTTTAGTATGTCCATCATGCAAAGTTACCGAGATAAACATTAGAAATGATAAATTTATTTGTGATAAATGCAACTTATTTTACAAAATAAAAGATGGATATCCAATTTTAATAAATTTTAATCTTGAGCATGTTTTAATTAAAGAAAACGAGATTGAGATTAAAAAAAAAAATATTAAAAAAAATAAATTTAAGAACAAGATCTTAAACTTTTTTTATGGAGTTTCTAAAATTACAGAAACTAATGCAATTAACTTTTTAGATATATTGAATAATAATAATAGTAAAAAAGTTTTAGTTATAGGAGGTGCTTCAAGAGGCTCTGGTACAGATAGATTGTGGGAAAATAATCAAATTAAAATAACTAGTTTAGATTTAGTAGGGACAGAAAATGTTGATTACATTGCCGATGCGCATTACTTGCCTTTTAAAGATGAAGCATTTGATGGTGTTTGGATTCAAGCTGTTTTAGAACATGTACTTTCACCCGAGATGGTTGTTAAAGAGATTTTTAGAGTTCTAAAAAAAGATGGATTGATATATTCAGAAATCCCATTTATGCAGCAAATTCATATGGGCAAGAATGATTTCACAAGATACACAGCGTCTGGCCATAGATTTTTGTTTAAAAAATTTGAAAAAATTAATATTGGTGTTAATGGAGGTCCAGGCATATCTCTTTCGTGGTCATTAAAATATTTTATATGGTCCTTTACAAACGAAAAAATAGCAAATTTTTTATCTGTGATTCCATTTTTCATTTTAAGATTGCTTGATAAATTTTTATCTCAAACAGCATCTTGGGATGGATCTTCAGGATATTATTTTTTAGGAAAAAAAAATATTAATTTCAAATTTGATAAAGAGGAATTAAATCAAGTTTACAAAGGCAAACAAACCTAAACTATTTTTAACAATGAAGATTGTTTTTATTTTACCAGATTTAAGGGGAGGTGGCGCTGAAAAAGTATGTATTAATTTGGCAACAGATTGGGTCGCTAAAGGCCATTGTGTAAAGTTTGTTTTGATAAATAAGAAAGGTGAATATTTAAAAAATATTCCAAAAAAAATTAAAATTATATCTTTGAAAAAAAAAAAATTAAGACAAATATTTTTTCCTCTTTTGACTTTTTTTAGAAATGATAGACCAGATGTTATATTGGCACAAATGTGGCCTTTGACTTCAATAACAGTTTTAGCTTGGCTGGCTAGTTTTAAAAAAGGTAAACTTTTTTTGGTAGATCATGTTCATCTCTCATCTTCAGTTGAAAAAGAAATTTTTTTTCCAAAAAAAATTTTCAAATTAATAGTTAAATTAACCTATTTATTTTCTAATAAAATTATCGTTGTTTCAAATGGTGTTAAAAAAGATTTAGTGGAAATAAGTAATAAATTAAATAAAAAAATAAAAGTAATATACAATCCATTAATTAAAAAAAAAAAACTTAAAATTAAAAATAAAAAATCCTTAAAAATTAAGATTTGGGGGAAAAATATTAAATATCGCATTTTAAGTGTAGGAAGTTTAAAAATTCAAAAAGATCATTTTAATTTAATCGAAGCATTTTCTTTATTAAAATTTCAAAAAAAATGCAGGCTTTTAATAATTGGTAACGGTCCGTTAAAGAATAAATTAAAAAAATTCATAAAAATAAAAAGATTAGAAAATGAGATAATATTTATAGATTTCAAATCAGACCTTCAAATATATTATGAAACTGCAGATTTATTTGTATCCTCATCTAAATGGGAAGGTTTTTCAAATGTTATAGCTGAGTCTTTGGGATATGGTTTACCAGTTGTTTCAACAGATTGTAAAAGTGGTCCTTCAGAAATTTTGAAAAGAGGAAGATATGGAGAATTGGTACCAATTGAAAATTCTAAAAAATTAGCTTTAGCAATTGAAAAAAATTTACATAAAAAACATGATAAAAATTTATTAAAAAAAAGATCACAAGATTTTGCTATTAGTAAAATTTCAAATAAATATTTAAAATTAATTAAAAATGAAAGATAAAAATTGTATTATATGTAATAAAAAAAAATTTGCCTCAGCATTTCCATTCAATACTCATTTTAATGGAAAGATTTTTTTTTATAAAAAATGTTTAAGTTGTAAATTTGTTAAAATTTTTCCTTATCCAAATCCACAAGACTTAAATAAACTATATGACGATAAATCTTATCATGAAAAATTTTACTCAAGTGTAGAAACAAATGATTATATAGATTCTGTAAATTATCTTGAAAAATTCTTAAACAATAGAACAAAACTTTTAGATTTTGGTTCAGGAAATGGTCATTTTATAAAACAAATTAACAAAATTCACAAATGTTATGGTGTTGAATATAGCTTTGAAACTATTAAACGATTAAAAAAAAAATTTAAAAAATCAATTTTTCTAAATAAAAATGAAATTGATAATAAAAAATATAATAATTTTTTTGATGTAATTCATTTAGGAGATGTATTGGAACATGTTATCAAACCAGATTATTTGTTACATAACCTTCATAAAAAAATTAAAAAAAAAGGTTTGTTATACCTTGAAGGTCCAATAGAAAGAAATTTAAGTTTAGTTAATTTTTTTATTATAGTTTTTGGAAATATAAAAAGATTTATAAGTCCAAATTATAAAAATAATTTTAAACCTTATCACTTATTTTTTTGTAATTTTCAAAATCAATTATCAATGATTAAAAAAATAAATAAATTCAAGATCATAGATTATGAAATATATGAAACTGGTTGGCCTTATAATTGTGGTGGATATTTGAAAAAAAATATTGCTTTAGTTGCAATATTATTTTCAAAATTAAATATTTTTGGATTTAACATTGGTAATAGGTTTAGAATTATTTTGCAAAAAAAATGACTAAAAAAAAATTAAATCACTTATTCATAACTTATGATGGTTTACTTGATCCTTTGGGCGGAAGTCAAATTATTCCATATCTTAAGTCTATTTCTAAACCTAAAAGAAAAATACAAGTTATAAGTTTTGAAAAAAATAAAAATATTAAATTAAAAAAAATTAATTCATTGAGACAAGATTTATTAAAAAGTAATATTTTTTGGAAATATAATAAATTTTCAGAAAATTACGGACAAATTGGAAAAATCTACGATTTAATTAAAATGTTTTTTTTTTCACTCTTTTTAGTTTTATTCAAAAATATTCAAATAATACATTGCAGAAGTCATATTCCAGCTACGGTTGGGTTTTTTCTTAAAAAAATTTTAAAAATAAAATTAGTTTTTGATTTTAGAGGTCTATGGATAGAAGAAAGATTTGATTATAAGATTTGGAATAAAAAAAAAATTTTACACAAATTATATTTTAAAATTTTAAAAAAACTAGAAACAAAAATTTTAAATAATTCTGATTATATAGTCTGCCTTACTGATTCAGTAAAACCTTATCTTAATAATAAATTATATAAAAAAGTGCCGATCGAAGTAATACCTTGTTGCGCAGATTATATTTTTTTTAAAAAAAATAATTATTCAAAAAAAGAAGCGAGAAAAATATTGAAGCTTAAAGAAAATATTTCAGTAATAGGTTACGCTGGTTCAATTAATGAAGTTTATTTAATTCAAAATATGATAAATTTTTTTGCACTTTTGAGTAAAAAAAATAAAAATTTGATTTTTATATTTGTTACACATCAAACTGATCAGATAAAAAAAATTATAGATAATAAGACAAATAAAAAAATTAAAAAAAATATAAAAATATTTAAAGCTGAGAGAGAAAATATACCCTTATTTTTATCATCATTTGATTTAATGTTGTGTTTTATTAAAAAAACTTTTTCCCGAACTGCCATGTCTCCAACAAAAATGTTTGAATCTTTTGCGGCTGGCATCCCGTTTATATGTAATAAAGGGATTGGAGATGTAGATTTAATATTAAAACAACATAAGGTAGGAGCAGTTATTGATTTAAAGACCAGGATTAATAGTAAAAAAAATTTTGAGCTTTATAATCAATGCAAAAAAATTAAACCTTCTTATATTATTAAAAAAACAAAACCTTTTTATGATATTACTTTTGCTCAAGATAAATACAACCATATATATAAAGTTTTAGAAAATGACCAAAAATAATAAAGTTATTAATAGTTTTGGTGAAGAATGGAAAAGATTTGATCAATCAAAACTAGACATATTAGAATTAAATAAAATATTTGAAGATTATTTTAAAATATTTCCTTGGAAATCAATTGGCAAAAGGTCTATTGGATTTGATATGGGTTGTGGCTCAGGAAGATGGGCTAAAGTTGTAGCTCCAAGAGTAGGATTGTTAAATTGTATTGAGCCTTCATTAGCTATAGATGTGGCTAAAAAAAATTTAAATCAAAATAAAAATATTAAATTTATTAAGTTAGCAATTGAAGATGTTAATTTAAAGCCTGCTAGCCAAGATTTTGGATATTGTTTAGGTGTATTGCATCACACTAAAAATACGCAAAAAAATTTAAATAAATGTACATCTCTCTTAAAAAAAAATGCACCCTTTCTAGTTTATTTGTATTATAAATTTGAAAACAGAAATTTTACTTATTTTTTAATTTGGAAAATTTCAGATTTTTTAAGAAGAGTCATTAGTAGACTTCCAGAAATTTTTAAATTTTTTTTTTCAGATTTATTAGCAATAACTATTTATTATCCTCTTGCCAAAATATCATTTATTTTAGATAAGATAAATTTTAATTTAAGAAATTTTCCACTTTCATATTATAGAAATTTATCGTTTTATACTATGAGAACAGATTCAAGAGATCGTTTTGGAACATATTTAGAAAAGAGATACACAAAAGAACAAATTAAAAATATGCTTAAAAAAGCAGGTTTGCATAATATTAAGTTTTCTAAGAAGGCTCCTTACTGGTGCGTTGTTGGTTTTAAAAAATAATAATGAAATATAATAATAAAATTTATATACCTTGCTTATTGCCATATCCTGAGGATACGGTTCCTGGACAGCGCTTTAGATGGGAACAATGGGAAAGTCTTTTAAAGAAAAAAAATATTTTTTTAAATAAAATTTATTTTTCAGATAACTTCTTTATTAATTTAAAAAATAATAAAAATATTTTTATTCTAATTTATTATTTTTATTTATATATAAAATTTTCAGCACTAATAATTTTAAATTGCAATAAGAGCACATTTGTAATTTTTAGAAATTGCACAATTGGAGGACCACCAATAATTGAAATTTTTCTAAAACTTATTGGAAAAAAATTAATTTTTGATTTTGATGATGCTATTCAGCATGGTTCAGAAAATAATAATAATTGGTTTTTTTCAAATTTTATAAGATGTGATTGGAAAATAAAAATAATTATTAAGAT
>MDTG01355148.1_pt1 | contig 10601 bp, 2 predicted proteins | sample 811421 | NCBI WGS metagenome assembly MDTG01 (sample SAMN05326645, study PRJNA326480) | marine metagenome | isolation source: seawater | place: Pacific Ocean: South East | collected 2011
TCCAGCATGGAATTCATCGCTATCGATTGTTAGCCATGTTGTAGAGATGGAAATCAATCCTCCTCTCTCCATTACTAAGTCAAGGGTTGCACCTTCTTGGACAGAGGCCTCTAGTAATCCGATTGCGATTCCTCCACCGTTCTCGTCGACATCGGTTCCTTCAACCACAACAATCCAGTTTCCTGGTTCGATGTTTGCATTCCATGAGAGTACGTCATTATCAAAGACTACATCCTGAATTACGACAGGGTCACGGACAATTCCGCTAGCAGGGTAAAGGGTAACTGTAGCCCCATCCAATCTGGTGCTAACACCCAAAATATCAGTTACGTTTCCTGATACTTCAACAAGTCCTGCGCTCATCTCGAAATCACGGCTTTCGTGTGTGTCGTTGACAACGTAGAAAGATGAGTTTCCGTCTTCATAAGTCACAGTATCAAATCCAGACTTCTCTGCAACTACTGTGTAGTTTTCACGGATTGGCACGAATAGTTTCCAAGTTCCCTCTTCATCGGTCGTTACATTTTCGGAGAATCCACTCTCGGAAGTAATTGAAACATTGACAGATTCGATGCCTTCACCTGAACCCGGGGTATCATCTTCGTTAAGATCCCAGAAGATTTTTCCACCAACCAATACATGCTTGTCCACGTAAACAGTACCTGCATCCCATGTGTTACCGACTACTGTGCCAGCTGAGTTGTAGATGCCAACATCCAGAGACCACATTTCAAGAGTATCTGTCCTGTTTAGCATAAGTGTCCAGTTGCCTGGCATTAGAACTTCATTGATCATTCCGTCATTGTCAGAAGGACCTAGGCTCACATTACCTAAGCCATCAAGGCTTACAGCGGTAATTCTTGTAGCTGTGATGTTTGATTCTGTTAGTGATTCTCTCAACTGCATTGTAACGTTCAATGCAGTCTTGGTCTTCCAATTCAAATCGGTAACAGCGCCATCTAGTACTAGGACATCTCTGTAGATTTCAGTCTCATTACTATCAGCAACATAGTCTGATACTTCTACAAACCATTCGCCTGCGGTAATGTATTCAGCGAACGTACCGTTCTCGTCGGTTGCAAGTGGATAGAAGTCATCGCCTGCTTCGTTTCTCAGCCAAACTGTTGAGTTCTCAAGTGGGAATCCGCTTTCCATCAACACGGTTCCTGCAACAAGATATTCAGGTGTTATTGCAATGTCAAGAGGGTCTTCTATTGCATCTAATCCAATCTCGATCGAAGGAAGACCAGGTGCAAACTTCCTGAAGTCACTTGCATTCTCATCTCTAGGGTCATCTTCTACCATGGTGATGATATAACTGCCAACAGACAAATCTACTGTCAATTCACCAGTATTTGCGTCGTACATATCCCCAGTAACTTCAACATCAATTCCAAAATCATTGATTGAGGTGATATTAAATGTAGGCGATACTGCAGTACCATTCTCCCATTCAAGATCGTCACTTGTATCTAGGAATATTCTGAAGGTAACGGAGACATTTGCCGGAGTTGCCACAATATCCACTCTGTTAGTTTCGTTCTCGGTTGATACGGATGTTGGCTGAACATTCATGTCAGAGTTGGATGCGGTAATTGTGTACGTTCCGTTTGTTAGGTACATGAAGAAATTTCCAGCACCGTCTATCTCATCTCTCCACTCAAGTCCGTTTTCATCGGTTGCAATGATTTCGGCCCCACCTGCTCCAGTGATACCTTCTCCCCAAGTAATTCCACTTCCGTTGACTGGTGAATCTCTCAGCCAAACAGTTCCCTGTAGAGCATTGGAATCTTGCAGAATAAGGTCTCTATCTACATCTTGTGATGCATCAGTAACTAGCATACCCGCTGTCAGGACATTACTTGTTACACCAGCGAAGCTTTCAACGTTGATGTGGAACTCTACACCTGCCGGCATTCTTATCGAATATGTTCCGTTTAATTCATCTGTTGTAGTCTTTAAAATGATATTACCAGAACGTGCTTCAACATTTACGTTACCCGCAGGCTCTCTCATCTCAATTGGGATGTCTGAAGGAGTGTTGTATTGAGGATCTTGTATTAGGTCGGCCAAGCCGGGAATAGCCCAAACTGTTCCGTTCACCCATGCGCTTACTGCATAAGTCAAATCCAATTCAACATCATCTTCAGCAACTTCTACTTCATGCCATAACACGAAATTCTCGTCGGTCTCGTCTGAAATGACCCAATCGCCCATAAATATCTCCGCATGAACGAATCCGGTGTCGTTAGATTGTGCTGTCACAGTGAAATCGTTTAGGTCTGTTCCAAGAGAACTTGAGAAGGTCAGTGTTCTGTTAGACAGGTCGAGTCCAGAGCCGCCATCATTTAACTGAATAGTTACGTCACGCATTGTGGGCACAGGTACAACTAGAGTAACATTCTGTGAATCAAGACCTACGCTGAAGTTATACTCAACTTCGTACCATCCATCATCATCTATGTCGACTCTCCACTGATAGTCACCAGTAGCAATAGGTCCATAACTGAAGTTACCGTTTTCATCTGTTTCAATCAGTACCGGTTCTGACCCTTCCTCCAATCCAAAGTCGACTAATTCGATAGTCTCGTTAGGAAGTGGGGTTTGGTCACCATTCGTGAAGTAATCAGCAAACAATGTGTCTTGGAAAATCGAACCTGGCATCTTCATTTCCAAGTCTGTGGTGGGTTCAACGCCTATCTCGACTGGATCTGGAAGCAGTATTTCTCTACCATTTTCCATCATAGCAATCATGTTGTATGTTCCTGGCATCAATCCTGTCTTGTAGAACGAACCGGGTGCCACCATTGGTCCTGAGAACGTTCCCTCACCAATGAATAGACCCGTACCGTTGGCGGTTCCAATTCCTTCGTAAACGCCAGTACCTTCGAATGTCTCTCCGTCAAGGAACTTGACAACTACTACATCTCCATCAGCTGTCATTCTTCCATTTGCATCAACTGTGCCCTCGAAGAGGTAAGTGTCTGCTTCAGAGGTCAAACAAGCAGTATGGGTTGAGTTGACAGTTTCATCATCTACTATTTCTTCAAAGGTAGGAAGTGACTCTATTGTCTCGTTACCCACAGTCTCTTCAACACATTCTGGAGCGTTATAATCTATCCAGTCCGCGACAATGGAACCTGCACCAGTAAATGTTGCGTTAGCCGTGTATGAGCGGCCATCCAATACGTTACGAGTGTAGTTTCCAGTAAATCCATAGACAATACCGGTATTTCCTTGAGTATCGAAAGTTCCATTTTCTGTGAACACAACTTCACCAGTTCCTTGAATAATTCTTGAATCACCGGCATCGGTTGTAAAAGAACCACTTGTTGTTGAGACTGAGTAATTACTGGCCATGCCCCAAACATTGCGTAGGATGAAATCCATACCGTCTAAAGCGTCGCCTTCGAAAGACTCGTGTCCTGTCCAAGTTACTGTACCTGATACTCCACTTGACTCGACTGCAATGTCAAAGTCCGTGTCGATAGAGGTACCAAACTCTTGGTCTGCTTGTGCGCCAGTGATGTTTTGCGTCACCTCACCCATCCAAGACATGTTCGCCACCTTACCTAGGAGAGCGGTGATTAGGTTAGTTTCACGGTTATCGTTTGTGTCAAGTGTCAAGTCACCCAAACCAGAGGCGTATTCACCAGTCTGAATTGTGTCCTTTGCTTCTGAATCGTCGAATACACCTGCATATGCTGAAACTCTGATCTTTCCAGCAGGTACGATGTAAGACCATTCGCCATTTTCATCGGCATCAGTATAACCGATTGGGACCCAATAAGTATCCTCGTCTAGGTCTGTTTCATCTTCACCGGAGAACGCATCTCTCTCGATTAAAATTCGAACATTTGGAAGAGGTGTGCCATCATCTGACATACTTACAGTACCTCCAACTTCAACACCCGGGTAGTACTTCAGAATCTTGACTAATGTGTTTGCAGCGCCCAACATATCGTCAGGGTTTTCTGCATTGTACCAGTTTGCTATTACAAAGTGGTTCATCATTGCGCCGGGTAGTGGGACTGCGTTTGTCATAATCGAGTTAGGAGTACCGGACTGGCCGAAGTGTTGTCCTGGTTGCTCTGTTGTAGCGAACCCAAGAGAGGATGCACCGTATCCAACATAAGCACGTGCGAGCATTGTATCAAAGAACGCAGGGGTGTGATCGATTCGGATGTCAACTAGGCTTAGTGGGTCAAATGTTGCTCCTGATTGTTGATTGAGAACGTCCTTTCGCATTTCTTCGTCGAATTCTTCTCTTGTCATTTCATCATTGAACTGTCCACGAGTAGTCATGTAAACCTCATCCATGAAAGTATCGAAATCTTGCCCAGAAAGAATCGTCGGTGCTCCGAAAATACCTGTTGGGCTACCACCGCTGTATTCTGAGCTATACAATCCTGCCCTTGGGTATAGTCTGTTATCAACAGCAAAATATCTGATTTCGTGGTTACGGGTGATTGTTTTACCTGGTGCATCCTCGTAATCTTGGACAGTATAAACTGCGTTGTTCGATAAATCGGTGTACAGCGCATGGATTTCTTCGCTATCCAATGCAGAGGTTAGCATCTGCGTAATCAAAGCGATACCAGCGTTCTTGCGGTGAATATTTGTGCTAACAGAGTCGTATTCCTCTACCAGATCAGAGGTGTACCAATAGTCACCGAAAATGTAGTGGGTTGTGTTGGCTTCTGTATCTGAAGCAGCACGAATGTTGTTGTTGAATACCGGTTGTGCTTCACCAACCTTTGCAAATGCAAAGTCACCTACGCAATCTGCAGAGGTAGGACAAGGTATTGCTTCTCCGTTTTCGAATACCATGTAGTATGTGTTGACATCCTTGCCAAACACACCATCTTCAATCAGTCTGCCTTCAGCCATTACGACGTCGCCGTTAACCTGTGTGACCTTGAACGAACGGTCTTGTATTCCTTTAGCATCCATATTCGTCTCGATTGTGACAAATTCAGATTTCTGCTCGTCAGTCAAGTGGCTGGAAAGTGTGTTTAAGAATGAAGCCGTATGGGCTTTTTCTCCGGTTCTTGCATCATTGTATGCAAGGTCAGCATTTGACAGTCTCCAGATGAACATAGCAACTAGATCATCTTGGTTTCTTGCTAGTAGCATGTTACCACTCGATGGTATACCTGACTGGAAGTTGTCAGACACGGACGGGTGGTCACCAGTTTCTAAGGCTTGGAAACCATAATCCCACCAAGATACGAACGCTGGTCGATTAGAATATGATTCGTCTGTATCTTGTTTAGACAGCCAGTCGTATGCTAAGTTCCAACCACGGTCGTTGTAACCTGAACCAAATGATCCAAGGTACCAGCGAGAATTCTCGTCATATACACTGTCATCCAAGACTGAGAAACCAAAGTCGTTCCACCTTAGGATATCGGGAGCAATGTTGTAAATTGTCTCGTCCATCTCTGCTTCATGTCTCGAAGAACCCGGCATTGCGGCGTCTATACCATATGTTGCATGTTGTCCAATCAACATGATCAGAACCAAACCGATTGCACTGAATTGCGGGGTTTTCCAAACAGCCTTTCTTGCGTTTGAGATTCTTTCGCCTGGCGTTCTAATCCCCATACGTCTCCAGGAGCGAGCCATGTTACTTGCGCCGCTTGCACCCCATAGTGTTACGATTCCCCAAGCGCCCATTATTGCCATTGCAGGTGCAGCGTTGAACAGGAATCTTCCTGCGGACCATGCCATATATGCTGCAACGATGACCCACATTCCTAGCACGAGTTTTGTCTGGCTCTTCTTTACTATTCCATCCCAAAGAGCGATAATTCCCATAACGATAGCGAGTACGAAAACAATCGGTCCAAAGGATGCGAAGAGCTGCCCTCTACTAGGTGCGCTTGCTTCAGCAATTGTTCCGAAAATCTTGTTCTTTGTGAAGTATCCAGAACCAGTGGTCAATATATTCCAAGCATTCGACTGGTCGGTGATTTGTAGTAGGTATAGAACCGCACCAAACGCAAGACCGCCAGTGAATAACGAACCCAATACGAGCAGCCAAGGTTTGTCTCTAAATCCTGTTGTAATCCACGCAATAGCTACTGTGAACAAAGTAACGAACAGAAGTGGAGTTAGACCTGTGCTGTTCAGAACAAGATTCAATTGTGGGTGAGCATAGAATGGAATGACCATCACGTAAATTGTTCCGAGCATCATAATGTTTAGCGCAGACAAAATTGTGCTGTCCTTTCTTCTGAACATATTCATTGCTACCTGAATAAAGTAAGCAAGGAATATGATTGCTGGACCGTAAACGAATCCTTTCCATCCAAGTGCTACGATGCTGAAACATACACCAGCAGCGATTGCGTTAGCGGAAGCTTTTCTGCGCTGCTTTAGAACCTCGGCCATAGCCTTGATTATTCCAGACGGAGATGCATTGGTGTGCCTTGAAAGCCTTTCATCTCCTCCTGCTTTGACTGCACGCAGGTAGAACATAAACGCTGCAGTTAGGAAGAGTAGAACATAGGAATCGTGGTCTGCCATAGCCCATGTCGACTTCTGAACGTGTGTTGGCATGAATGCGATCAACCACGCTGCGATTACTCCCGCACCCTTTCCGAAGTGATCCTTTGCAATCGCCGCCATTGGGAATACGATTAGTGCACCGAAAATTGCAGGTAGTGCAAGCATTGCATACCATACTGACTCATCCGAGGACAACCCTAGATTTGTTAGCAGCATAGCACCCAATGCCATTGACCAAGAGAACAATGGCGGTCGAGGATTGATTCCACCAACAGGGTAGTTTCGGTCAGCATCAAAAATCAAGTGAGCATTTTCTGCAATAACGTAGTCTACTACTCTCTTCATGTACCATGGGTCAGAACCTCCAGTAAGATCCCAAGATTCTAACCCAGCGGAATTCATCGACGGCACAAAGTACCACTGAACTCTGATTGCAAGTGCAACAAGGAAAGCCATGAAGGTCATGATTCCTGCCCAGTGGTTTGACCAGAATACTCTAGCTTGGCTAGGTTCGTGGAGTTCTCTGTTCATCCAACCGCCGTAGTCTTCGTGTGTAGCGAACCAATAGATTAGAACACCAATAAAGAAGGTGATACCGAACCAAATCCAAACAGCCCAGGTTCCTGACAAATTGTCATTAGACCAATGTCCAGATTCGAACAGTGATGAAACAACGTAAAGAGTCCACATTGAACCAATGAAGATTGCACGGGTGAACCATCTCTCTGCACACATCCATGCACAGGTTAGTGCTACAACACCGGTGAGAGCAGCAGGCCAGAATCCAATATATCCGTGATAATTTTCTTCAGACCATATTGCTAAAATGTCAAGGTCACCGAGTGTGTTGAAGTAATACATGATAGCAATGTGGGTTGCTGCCCATACTGCTAGAGCCACCTGAAGTGGAAGTGTTGCGTTATTCCACCCACCGTCGTGTGGCTTGATGTATCCAAACCATCCCTTGTCAGTAGCAGGTGTTAGAACGCCACGGAGCAGTACTGCTGCCAATAATCCAAGGATGACGAAAATTGCCAGAGTGTTGAAAAACACGAATCCAATTGCTTCCTGCCATGCAGAAGTCCTGATGTACTCTTGGCCATCAAGGGTGAACAACTTAGTTTGATTATCAGCGAAGTTACCAGCTGCAATCATTGCAGCCCACAGTCCTGTGAAAGAGAATACCAAAACTGTGTTCCACTCATGACGTCCGTTGGAATCAAGTAAGTATCCACCAAACAGTACAATGAAGAAGGTCAAACCTAGGAAGTTTGAATCTGTGAGCATAGCCACTCCTTCTGCTAAAATCAGTGATACAACAAGGGTGACGAGGGAAATTGCTGCGCCTTGTTGAATGATGTTGTTTTCTTTCATGGCACGTGGTGCCATTGCGAGAACCGCTGCAATTGCAACTGCAGCAAATGGTTCAATTCCTTCTACATCAAGGACTAGACCGAAGTCTAGGCCCAAGTCAGCCAATATTGCAACCAAAATTGCCAGGGGTGCAATAAGCATCCCTAGCATTGGATTGGTTGCTCCAATTTTTTCGTCGTTTTGTGTCGACATTATGTTTCCCTCTAGTTTTCTAGGTGCAGCCTAAAGGCTGTAGCATTGCGGCCACCAAAGACCCCTTTTTATGCGTTACCACTTACCAATAAATTTGGATATGGAATGCCATATTGAAAAACAGATTACTGCGGGGCTTTTTTTCTTCAAATGCCTACAGGGCTCTATGACCAATATCACGGCGATAGTGAGAGCCGGCTAACTCAATTTGCTCAATTAGTGAGTATGCCTTTTCAGACGCTCTTTGCAAATCGTTGCCAATACCTGTGCAAGATAAAACTCTTCCACCATTTGAAAGAAGAACTCCATTCTCCATCTTTGTGCCTGCATGATTTATCCAAGAGTCTTCGTTGGAATCAGGTAGATTTGTTATTTCCCTACCCTTCTCTACAGGCCCTGGATAATTTTCTGCTGCAAGGACAACCGTCATCGCATGTTTGTCGTGGAATTCAACATTCAAAGTTGATAATTTGTCTACCGATGCAGCGTGTAGTAATTCCCCCAAATCTGTGGCGATTAGTGGGAGTGTGATTTGACATTCAGGGTCTCCAAATCTCACGTTAAATTCTACAACGTATGGGTCTCCTTTAGCATCAATCATTAGCCCGACGTACAGCACTCCACGGTATGGAATTCTGCGGGACGACAAGGCCTTATGCATCGGTTCAACGATTCTTTCCACGGTTTTTTCTTTGACAGAATTTGTGTAAACTGGAGCCGGAGCATATGCTCCCATACCACCAGTATTTCGGCCTTTGTCACCTTCGAATTCACGCTTATGATCTTGGCTTGCAGGCAAGCAAACAAATCCACTTCCATCCATTACAACTAGCATACTTGCCTCTTCCCCTGGTAAGAATGCTTCAAGAAGCACTTTCCCATCGGTCCTAATCGATTCTGTAATGAATTCCTTGGCTTCATCTCTGTCTGTTGTAACAACAACCCCTTTACCGCCTGCAAGGACATCTCTCTTGATTACCCACGGGTTGTCGCAGAAGTCATCCAATGCGGCATCAACATCGCTATTCTTGTCCAAAACGTGAAAATCAGCTGTTGGAACTCCGTTTTCTTTCATCACTTGCTTAGCATGCAGTTTGCTTCCCTCAAGCCTGGCAAGTGCGGCCACTGGACCGAAGCAAGGAATATCCATCTTTGCTAAATTGTCAGACAACCCTTCACACAATGGCGCCTCTGGACCTGCAATAACAAAATCAACCTGTAATTGAAATGCAAGATGAACTAAATCTGAAACTTGGCTGAACGAGTGATTAGTCGCGATTTCTGCGGTTCCCGCATTACCCGGAGCACAATGAATTTCACCAATGGATTGGCTCTTTGCAAGACCGAGACAAAGGGCGTGTTCTCTGCCCCCCCCACCAACAACAAGGACCGTCATACCTGCCATGTTGCCTCGATTATAATGAGGCTCATAAGCCCATCGTGACTGTAATTTATCCATTGAGTTCAAAGGCCTTATCGTACAGCATTGTATCATGGAAGATTTCAATGTCTTCGAAATGATGTTGTTTACATTGTGGATTTACCTGCCCGGTTTCTTAGTCAATACCTTCGCAATGATGTGGGGTAAGTGGCTACCAAAAACCGGTTATGGGCCGTGGCCAATCGACGGAGGAAGATTACACAAGGACGGTAATCGATTGCTTGGAGACGGTAAGACTTGGAACGGATTGATTGGAGGATCTGTAACTAGCGGGCTGTTATGTTACATCATGACGATGGTACCAGAGAATTGGGTTTTCATCTCACCTACCGAAGCTGCGACTGGATGGGCAGCTAGCGCCTTTTTGATGGGTACCTTCCTCGGATTTACAAGCCTAGTTGGAGATTCAACGGGTTCTTACTTCAAAAGACGCAAAGGCATGAAGAGAGAAGGAAATGTCTCTAGTAAAGCACCCCTATTAGACACCCTTCCCTTTGCAATTTCAGTATTCGTCTTTGGTCAAATCTTCCTGACTGGATCTGCACACGGTGATAGAGATCTGATTCTTCCAATGGTCTTGTTGGTCGTAATCACACCTGTTTTACATCGGTCATTCAACCTAATCGGATACAAGATTGGGTGGAAAGATGTACCATATTGATGAATAAAAGAGGGGTATGATTCATTTGCTCTTTAGATAGAGCGTGTCTTATGCGAAGAGCGCTGTTATTGACTCTGATAATTTTGATTGGTCTGCCAATCGCTAATGCAACCCAGATTTCGGCCGACACTGAAGATAGTTCGGCTGGCACACTTTCAGGAGCATATACCGTTGAAAATGGTGCAACATGGACAGTATCTGGTGACTACGATATTGAGGAGGGTACAACTATAACAGTTGAAGATGGAGCAACCATGGTCATCTCAGGTTCAATGAATGCTGTCGCTGAGCCAATGCTAAATTTAGCTGGAACAGCAAATGTGCTTGTCGACGTCGACTACTTGGGTGAACAAGGTATCCTTAGAATCGAATTCGCAGATGAAATTCTATACGGAATTGATATCGAGATAAATAACCAAA
>MDTG01108462.1_pt1 | contig 10600 bp, 10 predicted proteins | sample 811421 | NCBI WGS metagenome assembly MDTG01 (sample SAMN05326645, study PRJNA326480) | marine metagenome | isolation source: seawater | place: Pacific Ocean: South East | collected 2011
CTACTGTGTCACCTGTTACAGCTGCCTTATGAGCTTCAGATCCTTTCCCACCAAATTTTCCATCTTCAATATATTTTTTTGCATTGTCCCAAGCTCCACCACCAGCAGTCATTGAAATAGCAACAAATAAACCAGTTACAATAACGCCTAATAACATGGCACCTAATGCTGATAATGCTGAGGATTGGTCTGAAATATTTAAGACTATAAAGTAAACAGCTATCGGTGATAATACCGGTAATAAAGATGGAATTATCATTTCTTTGATTGCAGCTTTTGTTAAAAGATCGACAGCTTTAGCGTAATCTGGTTTTTGTTTTCTTTTCATAATACCAGGCATTCTTTTAAACTGTCTTCTCACTTCATTAACAACAGCTCCTCCTGCTCTTCCAACAGCTTGCATTCCCATAGATCCAAATAGATAAGGTAACAAACCTCCGATTAATAAGCCAACAACTACATATGGATTTGATAAGTCAAAGTTTACTTCTATTCCGCTTAATAAAGATGTTTTTTGCGCAGAAAAATATTTAATGTCTTCTGTATAAGCAGCAAACAATACTAATGCTCCTAGTCCAGCTGATCCAATTGCATAACCCTTGGTTACCGCTTTAGTAGTATTGCCAACTGCATCTAAAGCATCAGTAGTTTTTCGTACACTAGAGGGAAGTTTTGACATTTCAGCAATTCCACCTGCATTATCAGTAACTGGACCATAGGCATCTAATGCTACAACCATTCCAGTAAGGGCAAGCATACTGGTTACCGCAATAGCAATTCCAAATAAACCAGCCAAGGTGTAAGTTGAGATAATACCAATAACTATTATAATTGCAGGGAGAGCAGTAGCTTCCATAGATATAGCTAATCCTTGAATAACATTTGTTCCATGACCTGTTGTTGACGATTGGGCAACTGATTTCACTGGTCTATAATCCGTACCCGTGTAATACTCTGTAACCCAAATAATTAACCCTGTAATTATCAAACCTATAACTGCACAATAAAATAGATCATTTCCTGTAAAAGATTGTTCAGCAACCTTGTAAACTTTATCCAAGCCAATAACATAATCTGTGACAGGATGCATTGCAGCTAGAGATAAAATAGCAGTTGCGACGAAACCTTTATATAAAGCACCCATTATATTTTTACTTCTGCCAAGCCTTACAAAGAAAGTTCCTATAATTGATGTTAGGATACATACACCTCCAATAGCTAAAGGATAAACCATCATACTTTGGTTTCCTGTAAAAAAGATTGATGCTAAAACCATTGTTGCAACTACAGTAACAGCGTATGTTTCAAACAAATCTGCAGCCATCCCAGCACAATCACCAACATTGTCACCAACATTGTCTGCTATAACAGCAGGATTTCGAGGATCATCTTCAGGTATACCCGCCTCAACTTTTCCAACAAGATCGGCCCCAACATCAGCACCTTTAGTAAAAATACCGCCTCCTAATCTAGCAAATATCGATATAAGAGAAGCTCCAAAACCTAATGCAACTAAAGCATCGATAATTTCTCTCTCTGATGAATTGTTTGCAATTAAAAATTTATAATAAACTGTTATTGCTAACAAAGCTAAACCCGCAACCAACATTCCAGTAACTGCACCAGATTTAAATGCTATATTCAATCCTTTTGCTAAACCTTTTCTGCTTGCTTCTGCTGTTCTAACGTTTGCTCTAACAGAAATAATCATACCAACATAACCAGCAACACCCGATAAAGCTGCACCAATTAAATAACCTGCAGCAACCAATGGACTAAACAAATAACCTATTAAAATTAATACTACAAAACCAACTACTGCAATGGTTTTATATTGTCTATTTAAATAAGCTTGGGCTCCTTCTTGAATAGCTCCTGCTATTTCTTGCATAGTTTTGTTACCGGCTTCAGCTTTTAAAATTTGATTACTTGCAAACCAACCGTATGCTACGGCTGCAATTCCACAAATTATTACTAAGTTAATTATATCTGATGGGTTCATTAAAATTTTTTCCTTTATATTCTTTGTTTAAAAACAGGCTAATGCCAAAAATTGAGGATAAAATCAACTTAAATAGATTACTTTACTGCTCTTGCTACGTTGTCTAACACCCCATTTACAAGCCTTTTTTGATCACTGCCATAAAATTTATCTGTCACGTCTAAATATTGGTCAATAACAACTTTAAATGGAATTTTGTTACAATATTTTAGTTCATAAATAGAGCTCTTTATAATAATTTTTAAAAGCATATCTAAATTTTTTATATTTAAGTTTTTTGAGAGATTGTCAGATAAAAGAGCTTCGAGTTCAGCGTTTTTTTCGAAATAACCTTTAAATACCTTTTTGATATGTCTTAAAAATGGATCTTTTCCAAAATCAATTAAACCTTCTGGATTATTTATTTTTTCGTAAATTTTTTGAACGAGTTTTACTCTTGTTGAAGATTTCATTGTAGATTTTTCAAAACAGATAATAGTGCATTTGCCGCTTCAGCACCTTTATTCTTTTGAGATGAACTTCGTATTTTTGCTTGTTTTTTATTTAAGCAATTAAGTATACCATTTGCTATAGGTAATGAAAACTTTAAAGATATATCCATTAATGAATTTGATATACTCGAGGAAATATAATTAAAATGTGGAGTTTGTCCTTTTATAATACAGCCAAGTGCTAATACAGAATTATATTTTTTTGATTTCAGTTTAATATTTATTAATTGTGGAATTTCAAATGATCCATCAACGCGATATAATTCATATTTAATTTTATTTTTTTTTAAAACTTTTGTTGATCCATCTAACAAGGATTTTGAAATATCCTTATAATAATCAGAATAAACTATTAAACATTTCTTCATTTAAAAATTTCTTGTTTTTTTATTTTAATACCAAAACCATCTAGACCTACTATTCTTTTTTTTGTCTTTGTAACTAAAATTAAATTATTTAACCCAATTTTTTTTATAATCTGAGCGCCAACACCATAATTTCTTATTAAATTAGATGGATTTTCTTTTTTAGAACTCATAAATTTAAGGACATTATTATGTTCATTTAGAGCAAAGTTTTTAATTATAATTAGAACAAAACTTTTAAATTTACTCAGATAATTTAAAGATTTTTTAACCTCACCTATGTTAAGTACATTTTTTTTAAGATCTTTATTTTTTAAAGAAAGAACCCTAACTCTGCAATTGTTTACATTTAAATTTTGGCTTGAAATAGCAAAATGATTTTGTTTATCAATTGTATTCATAAAAACTTTTTTTTCTAAACTTTGATTTTTAAATTTTAATTTAGTTTTATGAATTAATTTTATAAAATCCTCTTTCTTTAACCTATATTCTATTAAATCTTCTATTTTTGCTATTTGTAAGCGATGTTGTTTAGCAAACTTAAAAAGTTGATCTCTTTTTGCCATAGAGCCATCGTCATTCATAATTTCACATATTACTGCGCCCGATGAGTTTGAGGAAATTTTTGATATATCGACAGAAGCTTCAGTGTGACCAGCTCTAATTAATACTCCTCCTTTTTTGGCAACCAAAGGAAATATATGACCAGGTGTTACAATATCTTTTTTTGTAGATGATTTGTTAATCGCTGTTTTAATCGTTTTTGATCTATCGAAAGCAGAGATACCAGTTGTAACACCCTTCTTTGCTTCAATACTCACTGTAAAAGCTGTGCTAAATCTTGTTCCATTTGAATTAGACATTAACTTTAAGCCAAGCTTGTCAGATTGTTTTTTGTCTAGTGCTAAACAAATTAATCCACGACCAAATTTTGCCATAAAATTTATTTTTTTTGGTGTGCACTTATTTGCTAGAAAAACTAAATCGCCTTCATTTTCTCTACTTTCATCATCAACTAAAATAAAAATTTCTCCTTTTTTAGCAAGTTTTAAAAGTTTTTCTATTGCACAATATTTTTTTATCATTTTTTTAAAAATTTCATTAATAAATCGTACTCTAAATTAACAATTGTATTTTTTTTTAAAATTTTAAAATTAGTTTTATTGAATGTATGAGGAATAATATCAACTCTAATTTTATTTTTTTTAATTTCGTTAATAGTTAGTGATACACCATTTATTGCTATTGAACCTTTATTGATTATATATTTTTTAAATTTTGATTTTATTTTAATCCAAAAAATCCATGAATTTTTTTTATTTTTTACTGATAAAACTATACCAGTATCATCAACATGACCTTGTAAAAAATGACCTGCGATTTCGTCCCCAAACTTTAAGGATTTTTCTAAATTAAGAATTGTACCCACCTTGTTTTTTTGAAATGAAGAAATTTTTAAAGTTTCTGGAGAAATATTAAAAAAAATTAAATTATTTTTACTTAATAACTTTTGAAATTTTACTAATGTTAAACACACCCCATCTATTGCAATTGAAGTACCTATATCATTTTTGGTTAATTTAAGATTACTTTCTAAAACATAAGTATAATTACTTTTTTTTGTAATAATTTTTTTTAATTTAGCTTTACTTTGTATTATCCCTGTAAACATATTTAGGTTTGTATTTTAAAATAGTGTCATCTTCTAGTGAAATTATTTCATAAGGTGTTAATTTTAAGGAATTTATAAAGTTGATAGCTTTTAATAATCCATGTTTTTTAAATAATTGTTTATTTTTAACTATATAAAGCTCATTAACCAATTTTGCATCTAAGAAACTTTTTAAAGTATATATTCCACCTTCAATTAAAGTTTTTTTATATCCTAGTTGATATATTTTCTTTAAAATTTTAAGGCATAAATCTGTATCATTAAAGTTTATATCAATTAATTTAAAAAATTTATTAAATTTTTTAATTTTTTTTCTATCTCTACAATCATGAAAAATAAACGAATTTTTTAAGTGAGGATTTTTGAATATCTTATTACTAATTTTTAAATCACGATTTATGATAAATATTTTTATTTTCTTTTCTATTCCTTCTATTCTTGAGTTTAATTTAGGATTATCGTCATTAAGTGTTTTTTGACCAATCAAAATAGAGTCAGATTTATATCTTTGTAAATGTGCAAATTTGAGAGCATTATAACTGGTAAAAATTTTTTTTTTCTTATGTTTCGAAAAACCATCATTACTTATTGCAATTTTGGAGACTACATATGGTATTTTTATTTTGCATGAAAAATTATGTAAAGATGAGGAGCTTGACTCCTTTTTTTTGTAGGTAATTTTAATTTTCTTTTTCTGTAAAATTTTTTTTGTTTTCCCTCTAACGCGGTTATCAAAATCCTCACTGGAAGTAAGAATATTTTTTATTTTTTTTTTTATAATAATATCCACGCAAGCTGGATTTTTTGCCCTATGACAACATGGTTCTAATGATGTAAAAAGAATACTTTTGTATAAATTATTCTTTTTTTTTAATAATTTATACTCAGCATGAGGAGAGCCCTTTTTCCCAGTGTACGAAGTTTCAATGGTATTTTTATTAACCAAAACTGCACCAACACAAGGATTGGGGAAAGTTTCAAATTGATTAATTTCAGATAGTTTGTTTGAAAGTGTTAAAAAATAATTATTTAAATTTTTATTTTTTATTTTGTCCATTTATCTTATCTACGAATTGCTCGAAGTCTTTAGCCTCTTCAAATTCAGTATATACAGAAGCAAATCTAACATAACCAACATGATCTAGTTCTTTTAATCCATCCATAACAAATTTACCAATTGTGGAAGACATTATTTCGTTCTGTCCGAGATCTTCTAGACTTCTATAAATTTTTGAAACAAATTTTTCAATAGTGTCATTATCAATTGGTCTTTTCCTGAGAGCTGTCATAATTGATCTAGTTAACTTTTCTCTATCAAAAGATGATTTTCTACCATTTTTTTTTATAACGGTTAATTCTCTAAATTGGACTCTTTCAAATGTAGTAAACCGTTGTTTGCAGCAGCTACTGAGTCTTCTTCTTCTAATTGCTGTTCCATCTTCTGTAGATCTTGAGTCAATAACAGACGTATCTTTCTCTTTACAAAATGGACAAAGCATAAACTAGTAAATTGGAAACTTCTTGCAAAGGTCAATTACTTTTTTCTTTACTGAGTTCTCAGCTTTAGAATTATCATCTTTATTATTTGTTAATCCTTTTAAAACTTCATCAACTAATTCAGCTACAAGTTTAAACTCCGCTAAACCAAAGCCTCTAGTCGTACACGCTGGTGTTCCAAGTCTTATACCAGAAGTCACCCAAGGTTTTGCTTCATCATAAGGTATACCGTTTTTGTTACAAGTTAGATTAGCATTAACTAATGATTTTTCAGCATCTTTACCCGTCAAACCCAAAGGTCGTAAATCAATTAAAACTAAATGCGTATCTGTTCCTCCAGAAAAAATTTTATATCCAAGATTTTTTAATGTTTCAGATAAAATTTTAGCGTTCTCAATAACATTTTTAGCATAAATTTTAAAATCGTCTTGCAATGCTTCTTTAAAACATACTGCTTTTGATGCAATAACATGCATTAATGGACCTCCTTGAAGCCCAGGAAATACTGCTGAATTAAATTTTTTTGCTAAGTCTTCATCATTTGTTAAAATTATTCCACCTCTTGGACCTCTTAAAACTTTATGAGTAGTTGAGGTTACAACATCAGCATAATCACAAGGGTTTGGATAAACCTTACCTGCTACAAGACCAGAAAAATGTGCCATATCAACTAAAAGATATGCTCCTACTTGATCCGCAACTTCTCTAAATTTTTTGAATTTTATTATTCTTGAGTATGCACTGCCACCAGCAATTATTAGCTTAGGTTTGTGTTCCATTGCTAATTTTTTTACTTGCTCGTAATCTATTAATCCAGTTTCCTTATCAACTCCATATGAAACAGCATTAAACCACTTGCCTGATTGAGCTGGTGGTGCACCGTGTGTTAAATGTCCGCCCTGATCAATGCCCATTCCAAGAATTGTATCACCCGGATTTAATAATGCTAAAAATACAGCTCCATTTGCTTGTGCCCCTGAATGAGGTTGAACGTTTGCAAATTTAACATTAAACAATTTAGTAGCTCTTTCAATTGCCAAATTTTCTGATCTATCTACAAATTCACATCCACCATAATATCTTTTTCCTGGATACCCTTCGGCATATTTATTTGTTAAAACTGAACCTTGCGCTTCTATAACTGCTTTTGATGCAATATTTTCTGATGCTATTAATTCAAGGTGGTTTTTTTGACGATCCAATTCATCAGCTATCGTAGAGTACAATTCTGGATCACTGTCTTTTAAATTTTGTTCAAAAAAAGTATTTTTAATCTTTAGTTCTTTAGACATTATTAAATTTTTTTACCCTTCTAGTATGTCTCCCTTTTAAAAATTTTGTTTTAAAAAAAATATTTACTATTTTTAAAGCATTAATTTTATTTGTCACCCTTGATCCTAATACTAAAACATTAGAATTATTGTGTTCTCTTGCTAATTTAGCTGTTTTTACGTTAAAAACTAGCGAAGCTCTAACTTTTTTATAACGATTCGCCACAATTGACATTCCAATCCCTGAACCACAGATTAAGATTCCGTAGTTATTTATAGATATTTTTTTAGCTAGTTTTTTTGCATAATCTGGATAATCAACAGAGACATCGCTGTCTGGGCCGCAATCAATAACTTTGAAATTTTTTTTACCTAAATAAGTCTTAATGCTTTTTTTTAAATAATAACCCGCATGATCAGACGATATTAGCACCGAGTTTGTGATATTTTTTTTAACCAAAGTATGTTTAGTTTATATTATTAAATTAAAATCTCAAGCGAACTATATAAAAAATTATTAAATTGTCAGAAATTTTTTTTTGTAGTACACCAACGGTTTTAATTTTTTAATATTAGATATTTTTTTTATCTTCATAAAAAAAGTAAAATGATCACCAGCTTTAATTTTGCTTAATGTTGAACAATATAGCGAACAAATCGATATTTTTAATATTTTATTAAATTCTGAAACACTCACTTTATCTCTATAGAATGCAATTTGATTAGCAAATTTTTTTTGACTTTTGCTTAAAATAACAATGATTTGACTTTTAGAATTTTTAAATGCATTAAATTTACTGGATTTTTTGTCCAGACTCCATAAAACGATCGGTGGGTTTAAAGATACTGAGGTAAATGAGTTTACTATTATGGCATTATAATTTCCATTAATTTTTGAAAAAACACAAACAATCCCCGTTGGATAATTAGATAATGCTGATTTAAGTTTATCTATTTTCATAATACAAAGTTATTATCAAAACCCCTCGATATTCTAATATTTTTTATTTTAATCGGCTTACCAGCCTTGCCTCTTTTTGATAAATAATTTTTTAAATTTTTGTTTAATTGTAATTTATTTTTATAGTAATCATAAAACATTAAATCATCTTCTAATGCATGTATCGAAGAAGTTTTGTAACCTTTGGACTTGAAACAAATTACTCCGGAGCCCTTTTGAAGATTCGGTAGCTCTTTTATTTTAAAAATTAATAATTTGATATCTTGGTCTTTTTTTAAAAATACACCAATAAAATTATCTTTATTTTTATCAACTAAACATGATGTTTTAAATTGATCATTTTTCTTAATATTAAATATTTTCTTCCCAGATCTTTTATTACTATACAAGTCAATTAAATTTATTGAGAATGCAAAACCATCTTTTGAAGCTAATACTACTTTGCTTTTTTCAGAGTATTTAAAAATATCAATAATTTTTTCATTTTCACTTAATTTTATATATGTTGATATTGCTACCCCTTTAATTGAACCAAACTTTAATATTCTGCAATCTAGAACATAAGATTTTCCAATATTAGATATTAAGCATAAGTGATCGGTCGTTTTACAATTTAAAATCAAGTTTGAATTATTGTCATTTTTTATATCAGAAATTTTATAATGACCTTTTTTTGCTTTTAAAAACTGATTATTGATTAGTGATATATTTATATTTTCTACAACTTCTAATTTAGAAACTAATTCATCATCTGTAAAAACTTCAAACTTTTCTAATATTGATTTCCTTTTACCAAATTTTGAATTATCACCAAATTGATAAATTACCTCTTCATACTCTTTATTTACCTCTTTTCTCTGCAGTGATTTTGAATTTAAAATTTTAATTAGTCTTTTTTTTTCGTATTCCAATGCTTTAAATTCTTGCTTAATTTCATTTTCTTCTATTTTTTTCAAATTTCTTAATCTCATTTCCAGGATAGCTTCAACCTGAATTACTGAAAATTTAAATTTTTTAACTAGTTCTTTTTTAGGATCTTTTGAATTGCGAATTATTTTTATAATTCTATTTAGATTTTTATATACGATTAAAAACCCTTTTAATATTTCAAGTCTTTTCTTTATTTTGTTTAATTGAAAGTGAAGACGATTATTTAAAATATTATAACGATGTTTTAGTAAAGCCTTCAAAATATCTTTCAGATTCATTATTTGTGGCTCTTTTTTTTCATTCAATACATTCATATTGAGAAAGGATTTGTTTTTAAGTTCAGTTTGTTCAAATAAAGAATTCATTAGATCATCTGGATTAACATTTCTATTTCTGGGTCTTAATACAATTCTTATGCTCTCATCAGACTCATCACTAACATGCTCCAATAATTTATTTTTTTTATTGATTATGATGTTTGCTATTTTTTCAATCAATTTTGATTTATTTACCGCGTATGGTATTTCTGTGACTACAATTTGATATAAACCTCTACCTAAATCCTCTACTTTATATTTTGATTTTATCTCAAAAAACCCTCTGCCAGTATTATAAGCTTTGAAAATTTCTTTTTTGTCATCGTTTAGAATACCACCAGTAGGAAAATCAGGACCTTTAATGAATTTTAATAATTCTCTTATTGAACAACCCGGATTATCATTTAAATGAATTAGCGCCTGACATACCTCATTTACATTATGTGGGGGTATTGAAGTAGCCATACCAACTGCAATACCTGAAGATCCATTGGCTAATATATTTGGAAATTGCGATGGTAAGATTTCTGGCTCATCAAGCTCACCATCATAAGTTTTTTTAAATTTAACTGTATCTTCTTCAATACCACTTAAAATGAATTCAGAAATTTTAGTTAACTTAGTTTCAGTATAACGCATCGCAGCTGCATTATCTCCATCTATATTTCCAAAATTTCCTTGACCTTCAATCAAGGTGTATCTCGTTGAAAAATCCTGAGCCAATCTAACTAATGCATCATAGACAGATTGATCTCCATGTGGATGGAACTTTCCGATTACATCACCTACTACTCTAGCGGATTTTTTGAATTGTGATTTTGGACTCAAGTTAAGCAAATACATTGCATACAAAAGTCGTCGATGAACAGGTTTTAAACCATCACGCACATCTGGTAATGCTCTTTGTGTAATTGTTGATAGTGCATAAGCAAGATATTTTTTTGCAAATTGCTGTTGGATCTCACCTTTAATAATATTGCTACTCATTTAAATATTTAAGAATCTTTAATCTATTTTTAAAATTAGATATATTAATTGTATCTACTAATCCATCAGTAATTATTTGAGTATTTAAATCAAAAATTATTTTTAAA
>MDTG01123998.1_pt1 | contig 10600 bp, 7 predicted proteins | sample 811421 | NCBI WGS metagenome assembly MDTG01 (sample SAMN05326645, study PRJNA326480) | marine metagenome | isolation source: seawater | place: Pacific Ocean: South East | collected 2011
AGCAAGAATATTTACAGACCAAATGCCTCCTGTAGCTTTTCCTTTTGGCTATATGATTATAAGTTCAACATTTATGTTTTATGATGAGGATGAAGATGGTCAGACCGAAAAGTAAAAAAGCTCCAGAATATACAGGTTTACCATATGGCACTACAGGACCTATAAACGCATCAATACCAGAAATAAATGGCAGGAATACAAATGTACAACCTCCTGCAAGAAATAATATTGATAATACAAGAGGTATGCAGACAGTAGAGCAAGAAGAATCAAGAGCTATTAATATGGGTGGAGAGGCTGTTTCAACACCTTTACAAACTGCAAATAAATTTTTAGATATAACAAGAAATACAGAAAGAAATTCAGAATCTTTAATTGCTGGTGCAAATGCAGTTACTTTAAATGCACAAGAAATGGGAGATATAGATTTTATGGTGTTAGCTGATTTAGCAGATAATACGGATGTGGATGCTTTAAGACAAGCATATAATTTGTAGTATGCGAAAAGAACCTGTTGGACCATACACTTTTGGTGAAGAATATACACAAATAACTGAAAAAAATAGGTTGCTTGAATTAGAATATAATAAGAAAAAAAATCAAGTTACTCAAGAACAATTAAACAGAGTAACAGAATTATCAAAATTATATCCTACAGCACAAAAAGGTTTAATATCATCTGCAGTTTTAAAAGGTCTTGATAACAAACAATTTGAAGAACTTTTAAAACTACAGTACAAAGCTGTACCTAAATTACAACCATCTTTTCCAAATACAACAGGAAATGATGTAGTCAATAGTGCTATGTTTAATTCTACATTTGGAAAAGTTTTTAATGCAATAGGAGATGTTTTTAAAGCTCCTTTAGGTATGGAGTTTTGGAATAAATCTGCGTACAAAGAAGAACCTGTATATGGAACTTTTAAAGGAATTTTTCGTGTTTTATCTTTAATAGGAGGTGGTTTAGCAAATTCTACTGTAGGAAAACCTGTGAGAAGTTTTGTTAAAACAGCAGAAGAAGTAGTAGAAACACCTTTTCAAGAATTAGCAAATGCAAGAAAACAAGAGTTAAGAAAATTAGAAGCAAAAGGATTATCTGGTGACCCTGATGTTACTTTATATGATGTTGCAAAAGAAAGAGATGCTATAGATGAAATTGAACGTGTTGGAAGACTTGCTGGTTTTGGTATTACACTATCTAGTTTATTAGGTAAAGGCGTTCCTCCTGGAATTAAAAAAACTATAGGAGAAACATTTTCAAGAAATTACAAAAATGCAGGACCTTCAACTGCAGGTTTAGCAATGCAAAAAATTAAAGAGGGTCAAGACCCTGGAGCTGTTTGGAAAAGTTTTGGTGAAGGATATTTTCCTCAAGGTAATATATTTGCAGAATCAGAAGCATTAAAAGAAGCACCAAAATATCGTGGTAGAAACATTACTGCAGGAAGATATTTAGAAGATGTTATTGGAATAGACCCTGATAGTAAATTGTATGGCGGTGTTTCTGGTGCGTTTGATTTTTATAAAGTAATTTATACTGACCCTTACCTTGTTGTAGGAAAAATAAGTAAAGGTCTAAAATTTGCTAAAAGCACACAAGGTAAAATACAACAGGCATACAGAAAAGGTGATGTAGAAAAAATACCTGCAATTATAAAAAATTATTTAGATAGTCCTAAATCAGAACCTTTTGTAAATGCTTATGTAGAATCAAATGATTTTAAAAGAATATTTGATGCCGTCAAAGACCCTGAATTAGCTTTAGATTTGGTAAAGGCTAAAACACCTGAAAAAGTTAAGGAATCATTAACATTGTTTGTTTCTAAAAATCAAGGCATAGGAATACCTCCTTTAATAAGAACTAAAAATAGCATTGGTTATAACAAAAATATGATTGATGCAATTAAAAAAGGTAGTAAAGGTGATAAAGCACCTTATTCTAAATTTGGTGAATGGACACCTGATTCAGGTGCTTTATACAGAGATGCACAAGATTCAGTAAAAGTATTTAATCAGTGGTTAGTTGAATTTAAAATACCTATGAATATTGCAAATCAATTATCTATTGAGTTTGCAGAAAACGCTATTAGAGGAAATAGAGCAGGTATGAATAAAGTTATGTTTGAAAAATTAAGAGAACAATCAAAAATATTATTAAAAGCTGATGGATTTTCTAGTAAAACGATAACTTATATTGATGATTATTTTGATGAGTTACAAGGTAAAATACGTGGGGATTTTGATGTAAAATCTTATTTTGCAAAGTTAGCAAAACAAGAAGGTGGTCAATATAGTCCAATAGAAAAAATATTTAATGGTCAAAGAACAATACCTGGACCTGATGGTTCGCCAATACCTTTAGCAACACCTTTTGATATAGGTCAACATTTCAATGAAGTTTGGAGTTTGGGTAAACCAATAGAAATAAGAAGAGCTTTAGGAACTGTAGAAAAATACGTAAATATAGATTTAGGTGATACAAAATTAGTAAATCTTGCACAAAGATTTATAAATAACTTACCTGATGCAACTAAAGCAAAACTTCCTGTAGAACAATTATTAAAAGATGTTGTAGGAAAAGGAGATATGTTGTTACAATTTGCTCCACTAACTATAAGGTCTATTCCAGATTTGTTGTGGCCTTTACAAAAATTATGGACAGGAGCACAATTAATAACAAGAATTGCTTGGCCTTTAAGATTATTTGGAGAAGGACAATTTAGAATGGGTCTTGATGGTTTAGATAACTGGATAGAAAATCCTATGACAACTTGGTCTTGGGCAAATTATTATAACGATATTTTAGGTAACGATTTTAGAAAAGGTATTGCACCAAGTAAAAGAGCATATGATTCTGTAGTGCAAAGCATTGTAGCTGATAGACCTACAAACGTTTTTGGTAAGATTGCACAAAAAGAATTTGTACAAAATACGTGGAGAAAAACACCTAAAGGAACAGTAGATAAAACAAACTATGTAGCTGGATGGCAACTAAATTTAAAATGGCCTATAGAAAGTGATTTAGCAAAATCTGTTGCTAAAGAAATATTAGATGGAACAGACTTTTCTAAAACAAAAGCTAGTTTTTGGAATGGACCATTAAGAAGTATTAGAGATGAATTAAACGATACGAGAATAAATTTTGATGGTAAGCCTATAAATCCTTATATAAAATTAAACGATTCAGACCAATATGTAGATGACTATGTTGAGTGGATTATGGATTTAACAAAAGGTGATGAGGATATTTTAAATTTAATTGTTAACAGAAAACTTACTTACAAAGGTAAAGAAATTGTTATGGATGATTTTGCAAGATGGACACCTGCAAATCAAAAATTAATTAGAGAGTTTTTAGGTGATAAATATGATGCTGCAGGTCCTGATATTCTTCCAATACCTGATTGGATTGTAGATAGTGGTGTAGGTGCTGATATTAAAAATTTGCTTACAAGAGGTTCTGAATATATGTGGTATTGGATGGGAGAAATTCCTGATGCAGAACTTCAAAGAATACCTACATTTACACAATATTATTGGCAAAGCATAGCAACTCAATTACCTTTTGCAGAAGCAGGTGCTTTAAAATATTTTGATGATTTAATATCTAAATCAAAATTACCAAAAGAAGTAGAACAATTATATTTAGCTGGTAAAGCATCAGCAGTTAAAAAATATGGTTCTATAGAAAATGCTACAAATAATATACCTGAAAATTTACGTTTGTCTGTTGATGAAATGAATGATGCAGCTAAAGGGTTTTCTTTAGAAATGCACAATAGATTGTTATATAATTTAAATCAAAAAGGATATGTTGCAGAAGCACTTAAATTAGTATTTCCTTTCTTAGAACCTTGGAAAGAAATAGCCATCAACTATCCAAGACTATTTGTACAAAATCCTGCAGGAATAAGAAAGATTCAATTAGCTTCTGAAAGAGGTACATCTTCTGGCTTTTTTTATACAGACCCAACATCAGGTGAAAAATATTATGTAACAGCACCAACAGATTTAACTGAATATGTTTATGGAATAGAAGATAGAGATTTAGCAGGATTTGAAGATGATGTACAGATACGTTTAGCTTCGCCTGTACAAGGTGCTAACTTATTTACACAAAGTCCAATACCAGGTTTAGGTCCTGTTGCTAAATATTCTTACAAATTTTTAAAAAGATTTTTACCTGAATCAACTTGGACACAAAAAATAGAAGATATAGCATTTCCTTATGGTTTGGGCGACCCTGGAATACCTGGAGCAACTGTAGGACAATTGCCTGTTTATATGCAACAAGCATATAACACTGGAACAAAAGGTGCTTTGGATGAACAACAATGGGCAAATGATGTAGCAAGTGCTTCTAAAATATTAACTAAGGCTTGGTTAGAAGGGTATTTACCATATGACCCAAGAACAGATGAAGGTAGAGAACTTTTTGAAAAAGACACTATTGATTTAGCTCAAAGACTAAATGTTTTTGAAAGCACTGCTAAAGGTATAGCTCCTTCATCACCAAGAGCAGAAGCAGCTTACAAATTAAAATTAAATGGCAGATTAGCAGCTCAAGCAGATTTTTTAGATAAACAAAATTTATCTGAAGTTATAGAATCTTTACTACCTGCTGATTATGAGTTAGGTAAGTATGATGACGATTACTTTACAGCAACTGTTATTACAGCAATATTTAGACAATTATTAAATCAAGTAGAACCAGGAGAAGAATATTTAGCATATCAAACTATAGCTTCTTTAATAGGTGAAACACCTGAAGATTGGGATTCAATATATACAGCAGCTTATTTAGTACAAGGACAAACAACTACTAGAGGTAAGACTTTACCTGCTACAGAAGAGGAAGTGGAATGGTTTAATGCACATCCAGAAAAAGCTAAAGAATTTGAAAATACTTTTACATTGTTTGCACCTAATGTTTATGAATATGATTTGTTAGATATAAATTCTTTTTACAATCAAGTAGATGAAGGTCAAAGACAATCTTATTCTTTAGATGAATTGTTAGAAAGAGCACAAGAAACTTCATTTAGAATTATATTTAATTATCAAGCTAAACCAATAAGAGAAGCTAGAGCAGAGGGTAGAATATCAGAAAAAGATGCACAGGCAGAATTGTCTGCTATAAAAACTGACTTACTTGAAGTATTTCCTTTAGGAACATCAGCAAGAGATTTACCTAAAAAAGAACCTGTAAGTAGATATGTTGTGTTTGAAGAATTAAAAAAAGCAGCAAATGATAATTTAATACTTACAACTGTAGCTGGTAAAGGGTTACAAAAATTTTTATATGGTGATAAAGACAATGTAGGTTTTTTATATTTTGTAGAAAAAGTACAAAATAAAGATGGATTAAAAAAAGTTACACAAGATGGAAGAACTGTTCTTTACGAAGAATCAGCAGCAATAAATTATTTAGGAAGAGAAAGAAGTACACAAGCTATGAGAGATTATTTATTTGATTGGGGAAAACAAGTAGTAGAAGAATATCCCGAGTTTGCAGGAATATATAGAACAAAGTTCTTATACATTGTAGAATATCAGTATACCCCATAATGAGGAATTTATGATTACAGTATATAAAGTTGATGAAAATGGACAAATTTTATCTATTCAAATAGAAAAAAATCAATTAACTCAATACGAAAATTTAGGTTGGACTACTACAAAACCTGTAGATGTCTTAGGAGCTATTGAGGGTGATGGCAAAAAAGGACAAGATATTGAATTTTCTGGACCAACAACAACTGCTACTCCTTCACCTTATGGTTATCCTGCACTTGTGCCAGATGGACGTGGTGGTTTTATAGACGCTAGTGTGTATTTGAATGGAATTAATGAAAATGGTAATTGGTATTATCCAGGCAGTGAAGATGTAATTTTAGATAGTTTAACTGAAACTGAAATAAAAAATTTACAAGATAGATTAGTTAGAACACAATGGTTTACAACAGAAAGTTATGGTCAAGAATATGGAAGACCAGGTAGAGAAACTAGAAACGCACTTATAAAAGCTATGACTGCATCTAATTTTGAAGCGGGTGTTGGATATGATTACGCAATAGATTTAGAATTATTAAATCCAGGACAAGAAATTTTTGTTCCTAGAACATACAGAGCTAGTGATAGAGCAACAAGATTACAAACAGTAGATGCAATATTTAAATCTTTAGGTATAGAACCAACAGATAAAAGAAGAAATAAATATTCATTATTGCTTGAAAATTTAGAAAAAGAAGAATTTGCTACAGATGAAACAATTAGAAGAATGGAAGTACTTGGACCAGAAGTAACAAAAACTGTTACAACAAAAGCAGGAATAGACCCTGACACTGAAAAACCAAAAACTATAACAAAAGTAAAAGAAACTGTAGAGCCTATACCAGGACAGTTTGATGCACAAGCTAGATTAATAGAAAAAGTTAAAACTGATTTTGCAGGTTATTTAGAAAGACAAGATGATGTTGCTAAACTAAAAACAAATGTTGCAAATATATCAAATTCAGTTATGAGATTAAAAGGACTTGGAGGGTAAATATGGCAAAAACTGATGTAGATTTTATTGTAGATACTCTTAGACAATCAGGAGTAGATGATGATTTAATACCTGCTTTAGTTATGACTGCATTTTTTGAATCAGGTTTAGAAATAGAAGCAGAAAATACAAACACAAATCAAACAAAAGATTTTGGTGTATTTCAAATAAACGCAGCAAGTTTTTATGACGGAGATAAACCAGACCCTACACTTAAAAGGTTTTTTAAAAAAATGAATAAAACATATACACAAAAAGAATTTGAAGAATTTTTAAAAAATGATAAATACAATACAATTTTTGCTGCACATATTGTAAAAGATTTTCAAGAAAATAGTGTTGTTGACCCAATGACTAAATGGGTTGCTTACACATCATATGTTGACCCATTTTTAAAAGGTCAAAAAATAGAGGGTAGAAGTAATGAAGATGTGATAGATGGTATTGGTGCCTATATGGACGCTTATTTACAAATACATAATTATCAACAACAAGAGGAATTTAAAAATATAAAAACACCTGAAATGCCTTTAAATATAAATGTAGAAACTTCTGATGCACCTGTGTATAAACCACAAACACAAGTTTCAGAAGTAAATAGAATTTATACAAATCTTTATAAAAATATATCAGAATCAATAGGGAGTAAATAATGGCACAAGTAGTAGTTTATGGACCTAATAGAGCAAGAACCACAGCTAATACAGAATTAACAGAAGCAGATGAAGCAAAAGGATATACAAAATCTGAATACGAAAGATTGTTAGCAGGTGAAATAATTGGTAGAGAGGGTTATCAAGGAGCTACACAATCAGAACCTTTAACTCCAGATTATCCAGGAGATTATGGTGGTGAAGATGCTTCAACACCTATGGACCAAAGAGAAAGTGTTGTAGGTATTGGTAATACAGATTATGATACAAAAGATTATAGCAACGTTGGTTCTGATGGAAATGTTATTGTTAAAACAGAAAATGGTGATGTTGTTTCATCTGTAGATTCTGATGAAGCACCGTTAGGAAAAATACCAAGAGGTGCAGAATTTTGGAATGTTGATGGAAATTATTACATAGTATATTTTATACCAAATTCTGGTGTACCTATTTATTACGATACAAGCATAGAAGATTTAAAAAGAATATTTGTTGACGATTTTCCAGAAATAGAACAATTAATTAAAACACCTACATCTGCTCAATGGGATAAATCAATTAGATTTGGTAACTCTTTAGAATTAGCTGACCCTACTATATACGACCCTACTCAAACACCTTGGTTGTCATTTATAGACACAATAGAAAAAGAAGCAAAAATAAGACCTTGGTTAAAAGATGAAGAAATGGTTGAGCTACTAGCTGAAGCAACATTAGAAGGAAGAACGGTTACAGATGCAGAGTGGCAATCAACAGACTGGTGGAGGTCACATACACAAGCACAAAGAGATTGGTTATTATTAGCACAATCAGATTCATTTAACTTTTCTAGTAATTTACCTGCAGATGCTATTTCTAAAATAGATAATGATAAATTATTTATAAAAAATTTAATGGAGCAATCTGGAATATCAAACCCTCCAAAAGAATTAGTAGCTTGGGTTGGAGAAAAATTTACTACAGGTGATTGGACACCTGAATTTACAACAGACCAAATAAAAATATTATCTGACCCAACTTTAGAAGCAGATTTAAATGCTGATTTAGATGAGTTTATAAATTCTGGAAATATAGATTATGACACAACAAGAGCAGGTGAATCAGAAATAGATAGATTGGTAAAAGAATATTTAGGACCTGTGTTTGGTGGTAATTTAGCTGATGCAACATTAAAAAAATATGCAGGTATGTTACGTAATGACCCTGATGGATTGTTAACAGTAAAAGAAGATTTGTTAAAAATTAAAAATAATCTATTTAATGAAGATAATGATATTACATATGAACAAAAAGCTGCACCTTGGAGAGGTTTTACTACTAATTTATGGGGTGGCACAGTAGAAGAAACAACTTCACTATTTCAAGAAGTATTAAAATTAAATGATGTAGCTAAAGCAACTAAATTATTATATGATGAAGGTCTTAAAGATGGTGGTTCAGATAAAATTAAAAATGAAGTTATATCAAGTTTAGTTGGTAGTTTTGGTGGTGGTGGAGTAAGAAGGATAATATAATAATGGATGAGTTTTTAAGACAAGCAAGAGCATTACTTCCTTGGTTACCAGAATCATTAATTAGAATATATGCAGATTCTTTTGCAGAAACACAAAACAGAGATATTGCTATTGCAGAAGTTAGAAAAAGTCCTGAATACAATGCCGTATATCCAGGAAATATTAGAGATGACGGAACAGTAAGACTTAGCGAACAAGATTATTCTGCAGTAAAAGAATCTTATGGATTAACACTTGAAGATTATGGATTAAATACTGAATATTTTAGTAATACATTTACAAAACTCATAGAAGCAGGAGTATCTCCTAATGAGTTTAGAGCTAGAATAGAATCTGCAAGGTCAGGAATTGTGGAAAACGTACCTGCTGTAAAAGAGTATTACTCACAAAACTTCGGATTAGATTTAAATGATAATCAAATATTTGCGTCAATAATTGACCCAGATGTAGGACAAGCAATTTTAGAAGGCAGAATTACACAAGCACAAATAGGTGGGGAAGCACAAGCTAGAGGTTTTCAATTAAGCAGAGATGAGGCACAAGCATTAGAAAGAGCAGGTTTATCACAAGCACAAGCTAGACAATTATTTGCTGCTGCAGAAACAGAAGTTCCTAGACTAGCTACCTTGACAAGAAGATTTGAAGGAACTGAAGAACCTGAAGTAGGTACAACAGATATGACACCTGAAGGATTAGTTGAAAGACCAGGATATGATATAGAAGAATTTGTACAAGCTCAAGTCTTTATGTCTGCACAAGAAAGAGAAAGAATAAAAAGATTAGAAGCAGAAGAAGAATCATTGTTTACACCAATGACTGGACCTGCAAGACGTGGTGGTAGAGTAACAGGTCTTACACAACAATAAACTTGACATACTATATCTAGTGGTATAATAAAAATATAGCCTGGTAGCCTCGGCTTCAAATAGATGCTGCACCTCCAGTTTATATCTGGCGTGTAAACTGTGTAAACAATTCGCCTGTATCTGAATAGCCCAGAAGTGGCTGACAATTCTAGTTATTCTTTATTTTAATTTGTCGCCTATCGCATTATTTCCACAGGGTAATGTAGTTAGTAGAAACTGTGAGAAGGAAAAGAGATAAAATGGAAAACGAAGTAGAAAATACAGTTGAAGAAACACAAGAGGACAACACTGCCATCAAGCAGATGCGTGAGCGTATCAAAGAGCTTGAAGGTGTAGAGAAGGAATATAAATCTGTAAAAATGGATTCTGTAATCCAAGACGCAGGTTTTGACCCAGCTTCTGGACAGGGCAAAGCGTTGAAAGACTTGTATAAAGGTGAGTTAGAAGTTGATGCTGTGAAAAAGTTTGCTGAAGAAAACTATGGATGGAGCTCTGAAACTCCTACCGAAGTTACACAAGAACAAGCACAGAAGTCAAGAGTGGTAACAAGCCAAGAGAGTTTAGACACTGTAATTGAAGCATCTGTTCCTGTAGAACCTGTAGGCATAGATGACCAAATAGCACAAGCACAAGCTGATGGTGATTGGCAAACAAGTTCAAATCTCAAAGCCGACAAATTACGAGCACTGTTAGACAAAAAATAAAAGGAGATAAAAAATGGGTGCAATATCAGGAATGGGCGATACATATGATTTACCTAATTTCGTAGGTGAATTGTTCAATATCACCCCAAGTGATACACCTCTTCTTTCTATGATGGGTGGAATGACTGGAGGAGTTTCAGTCAAATCCAAACAATTTACTTGGCAAACAGTGGATAATGCAGCAGCAGCTCAAACAGTTGCTGTTGAGGGAGCAGACCCATCTTATGCTGCAAGGACCAGAAGTCAGGTAGTAAACGTTACACAAATTATGCAATATGGTGTACAAGTTTCCTACACAAAACAAGCTGCTACTGGC
>MDTG01253962.1_pt1 | contig 10600 bp, 6 predicted proteins | sample 811421 | NCBI WGS metagenome assembly MDTG01 (sample SAMN05326645, study PRJNA326480) | marine metagenome | isolation source: seawater | place: Pacific Ocean: South East | collected 2011
AGCTACCACTAAGACTACAAGCCTATATTGAATGTGCATCAATCCTTTTCGGTGATGTAGATACTATTCAATTGCTTAAGATACACATTCACACTGGCAAGCTTTCTTTCTTAGGATACGAGGGATTCGACTCAGTGCCTATTCCCAAGTTAATCGAACGCGTCAAGGTCAACCTTTGGCATCAAAGGGTCACGTATTACGACTATGTTGGTGAGTACAAGCCTAAGCCACTCTATTGGAAGTCTATCTTTATGAGCAGAGAGGTAGATGATTACAAAAAACAAAAATCCTTTGACGAGAAGCTTGACCTTTATGGACTTGCTCCACTTAACCCGAGCTATGGATTGTCTTTCGATGCATTAAAGACTGAGCTGAGCCGACGTAACATGAAGATCAAAGGCTATAGATTCTACGAGGCGCCGAATATTTAAAAAGATGCTGCACCCCTCTGCGGCTAGCAACACTTAGGCGCCTGTTATGAAAGCTTTAAGGCAGCTAATCTTGGGCCAGCTCGTACATTTTGTCGTACAGCGCCCACAACGGTTTATCGTCCGGGTCGGAAAGCACGTTGATTAGGACTGGCATTCCAGCATTCGCAACCCCTAGACAGAAGTCGAAAACTTTTCTTGGCGAAGCTAAACAATCCATGTTTCCTTCATGACCGAGATATGCGATTTGCATATGGAGTATTCTTGAGGGGTCGCTAGAAAAAATTGTCCCCGGGGTCGCGTTATAATTATCTTTCTCTGGTTCAGGGGACAGCTCTTGCTTGACCCCAATAAGAAACGCCGTATACCAGAAATCAACCTGCCTGCGGAATGGCGCCATCTCCACCGTCTTTTCTTCCCCTCCCGTTTGAGAGTAATTTCTTACTGCATCCGCGTATTTATTGGGAATATCAAGCCGGAAGTCTGCGAAAGGATTCTCTACCATTTCATTAGCCCACGGCTCCAACAGCCTGCTTCGTGTCTAGGATTCGCTCACATACTTTGCAATTACTTCTGTGATTACACTCGCATCGCAATATTCGAGAATCTTCCACGCTCGGTCTATTTACTAACATTTTTGGATAGTGGCCCGGATTAGTGAGCGTAAAAACCTTACCCGCAAAATCGTCAATAATGTCTTCCACGCCCGATATCTCATCATGCGTTAGAAACAGGATTACCTGACTCCCTTCCTCTACCGTCCTTGTCAAAACAGACCTTTTTACAAAGCCTGAAGTCATCCCTAATGGCGTATCGATGACGTTGGGGGCCTCCACTTGACTTACCTTGGTTAGAGACAGAATAAAGGCCAAGGTGATGGCACGCCGTGATGCCCCGTTAAGGCCTTGGTCGGGATCCAATTTAGAACCGTTTGGACCATAGACGAGAATGTCATAATCGTCGGTCAGCTCCGCCTTTACCACATTGGTGAGATCATTTTTTTCAGGATCGGATCCGATCATTTCTAGGAATATCCGATTCATCTCGTCGCTTACCTTCCGGAGCTCTTCATTTACTAATTTCTCACAAACGTCCGAGAAAATTCGCTGCGACAATCGGGCAATATTTAGCTTGCCCGTCGACGTATCGGTTTTATCGACCTTTTTTTCAATTTTTTTCCTGTCTTCCTCAGCCTCTTTCTTTCGATCTTTTGCGTCCTCTATTTGAACAGTAACTTGTCCAAGCTTCATCTGCGCTTGCTCGACTTTGTCCTGCGTTGAGCGCTCTGTTTCTCTCAAGTCCTCTAACGAGGAGTCATCGATCGCATCCCGTTCTGCAATAAGTTCTCTTAAACGCTCGTGCTCTTGACTCAAACTTTTCTGCAGATTTTGAAGCATCGAAGATCGAGACGTGTATGTATCAATCCAGTTGGCACCTCTCTCCTCTCCAAAACTCTCGCTTCTGACTCCGTAAAACAGACCGGAGGCCGCCTGTTGGAGTGCGTCAGCCTCCTCACTAGCCTTTCTAGCCATGACCAGCCGTTCCCTGGCCGCCTTACCGTCTGAAGAATCGGGAGATAAATCGGCGCCACAAAAGCAATTTTCGCTATCCAGGAGCTCATCAATTATCGGTATGCTTACCTTGGGGAGCTGCTTGTTGTCATTCTCCCGCTTGAGCAATTCAACTCCCTTTGATGCCATATTAGAGAGAAGCGCAGCCGAAAGATCAGCAGAATTAATAAGTAGAGAGAGCTCTGAAAACGCTTTTTTTATGTTGTCCTCTCCGCGATTAATAGCTCCCTCGCAGTCAGAAATCTGCCTGGCTAATTTTTCTTTATCCCCCAGTTTTAATTGCTCTTCGATCTTCTTCTTTGTTCTTGAAAGAAGAGCTCTCCCATTTGCTAACTCTTCCTCAAGGGCAGATCTATCTGACTCCCATTCCTCTATGTCTTCTTCCCAGCCATCGATACGATCGTTAAGCCGCTCAAGCTCCTTTTTGTAGTCTGTATTGTCTATCTTCTGTGCGAATGCACTGGCGGCATTACCGAGGTGTTTGCTGGTGTCCCGAAGCAACTCTAGGCCAAGCAGAGCCTCGACCGCCCTGTTAACCCTTTTCCTCTTTACCCCCTGAGTCGCTGCGGCCTCAATAAAAGACATGGCACTGTCGCCGTCAGTAAAATAAACATCCTTCAAAGCCTCCGGCAAACTCCCTTCAATAATGCGTCTGACTTCTGAGTCTAATACTCTCTCAGTGCCTGTGGTCTTTACCTCGAGAAGGACGACCGCTTCTGATTCTCTTCGAACGGATTCTCCGTTGGAGGCGTACTCAATACAGGTTCGCCTTAGTCTGTATCGTTTTTTCTCGATCTGATGAGCTCCTGTCTTAGAGGAAATCACCTCATCAGTTTCAAATTCAATCTCAACAGAAACCTCGCACTTTTTTTTCTTTCCGTTTAGATCAGTTGGGAAAAGTGGGAAATTTTTTCCATCCGCGGGAAGAGCGCTGTTGCCAAACAGTCCCCACAGCAAAGCGGTTTTGCAGGTAGTCTTTCCGGTCTCATTGGCTGCCCGAATTACGGTAAGTTTTTGATTCTGATCTGTAGAGAAAGTTAGCGACAGCTCCTTCAAGAGCCGAAAGTTATTTATACTCGCGTTAAGAAGCTTCATAAGTAGCTAAGCATCATCCTCTTGCATCAAGAAGGCGGACCTGGATATTTCTTGCATTAGCTCATCTCTCATTTTGACGGCGCTAGTCGCCGTAGAGCTGGCTTCTATCATGTAAATCTTATCGCATAACCCCGCTAGCTTTCTGCGCTGCTTATCGTTCAGCCCTTCTATGGCATCGACTTCCTTTTGGATCATTTGCGATATTTTTTTGTAACCAATTGTCATTCTGTGCCTTCAAGCGCCGTTTGTAGCTCATCGATTAAGTTCAGGGCCCCTCCCTTCTCGAGACCATTTGAACTTAATCTTGCGAAAAAACCAACCCTAGTCATCTCACCCTTAATCAAGCTCCTCAAATCTGAATCTCCTCCCCCCTCTTCTCGCTGAGGGACAACCACAAAATCGTAGACATACGCTTTGGACTTTTCTGTTTGTGGGGATAAACGCAAAATGCGTCCTAACCTCTGAATCCATGTGCGCCGCACTGTATTATTTGCCAACAAATAAGCAGTTTCTGTCTGTGGGACATTAAATCCCTCATCCAATACTTTTTTAGAGGTGAGAACCTGTATTTCGCCGGTATTAAAAGAGGTGATAATTTTCCGCAGAAGTGACTTTTTCCGCGTTTCCTCGCCCGTTACTTGATGAAAATTTACCAATCTCCGTGATAACAATTCATTCACCGCTTCCAGCTGTTCAGGATCCTTGTCCGTGCAAAATATCAGAGAACGAGAAATATCAGCCCTACTTTGAGGCAAGCACGCCGCGAACGACGTGATTTTACCATTCGCAGTTTCAACCAAGCGCCTGCGCTCCAAACACTTCAATTTCCACCGCTCTCGGTCAGGGTTACCGTCTGCAAGATCAGCCGCATAACTTAACTTACCAATTTGGTAAGTAAGATCTGCCCATTTTTCCTGCTCTTCTGCGTCCAAGACAACGCGACGCACGTGGTACTCGAATGGCACCAAACATTTACCGATAGCTTCTTCTAAGGGAAAGTCATAGACAACAGGGCCGAAAAAAGACAGCAAGGCTTCCGTACCTTCCTCATCGAATTGACGCTCCCAGGTCGCGGACAACCCTAGCCTATATTCAAAGAACTCTGGTGGTGATGATATGAAGCCGGCGCTGCCAAGATTATGCACTTCGTCGCCGATCAGCATCATCGGTACGCCCATCGTATTGTTCCCGAGCGTGTCCATAAGATCAGACTTGAGTGCGTCATGGGTGATGACAACTACTTCGGCCCTAGAATAACCGTCACGGAGGTTCCTCAGCCTTTTTCGAAGCTCAGGCCTGAGTTGTTTTTTAGACATACCTATCGTGTTCAAGGGCTCTACATGGAACTCTCTAACATCCTCGCACCACTGATCGACGAGTGGATTTGTGGGGACAGCTATTACTAGGAGCAAACTTTGTAGTTCCTCACACATTAGGGAGGCTGTGACTAGTGAAGTTAGAGTCTTTCCTCCGCCAGTTGCTATTGAGAGAATACCGCCTCGTTCATTTAACCAGCTGTCAACGGCTTCGCCTTGGTGAGAGAAAGCTCCCTCCCGATAGTTAAGCCAATTGGGGACACTTAGCGTTTGGGGCGTGTGCTCTCCTATTACGCTTTCTTCAACCAATTTCTCGGCTAGATAATTCGGCCATTGTTCTATCTTCCTGACTTGCTCAGAAATACTTTGTAGAAACGCCACTGATTGGGAGTTAAGGTCAACTGTTTCGATGTCTTTGCCGTAACCATCCCACGTTGATTGGAATTTATTGCGAATCTTGGACACTGTCTTATAACTTTTGTCTCCATCCCAATCCCGATCGAAGGCTAATTGTTCTGTATTGGCTACGAGACCGCCCTTTGTGGCATTTCCCGAACCGTGAATTGCGGCCCAACCTTGTTCCGTCTTAAACATCCAACACTTTGTGTGCCAGAGACCTCCCTTTTTCAGAGAAAGTCTAAAAACAAGCCTCCCTGTAGCAACAAGAAACGCTAATGCTTCGACACATCTCGATCTGAGACTGTCTTCGTTTAGCTCGAAATCAGGAAACAAGTGAGGGATTAGATTCTCATCAGAGTCCAAAGCTTTTTTGAAAGCCAAAAGGTCTTTTTCCTCTAAATTCGGACTGACGAGAAAGCGTATCGGAGTCTCCGTGCTTTGTAAGAAGTAACTTAAAGACCTAGCTAACTCGCTCAAAGCTCCGCTAGTAAAATACCCAACCATACAATCAGCTTCCTGAGCCGAACGGAAAACCGGCTCAAATAGCTCCTTGTCTACGTCATCGTCGTCTACAAAGTACAATGGATCTAGATCGTTGATGTCTAGCAACTAACCCAATCTCCCGTAGTTGGCTTGTAAATTGTTGGGGTTTTTTTGACTCACGAAACGAATACCATCACGAAACGCTAGCCTTTGCGATTCCTATTTTCCTACTAAAGCGAGTCTAATAGCGTACTAACGTTCTGGTCTGCGTCGCTAGCATCAAAGCTGGACGGCACCTCTAGCGCGGTTGTAACTCCTTTAATTCGGCCTCAATCTTATTTCGAAGAAACTCATAGCGGTCCGAGAGTAACTCTTCGGGCTCTTTTTCTAAATTGTTAGGTAACCCCGATAAATAAATGGAGGCGCGCGGAAGATTCGCAAAATAGGTCGTTGGCTCTGTATCGCCTATAAACCTGTTCGCCTCTTTCGAGATGACCGCAAGATTAAGCGCACTATTAAGTGGATGGGCCTTTTTTCCCCTTAAATCCGATGCGCTTGCTTTTACACTAGCGGCGGTTTTCAGAGGAATCACATGATGTGTTTCATAATTAGCATCGTTGTGCCAAGACCACGCAGTTAACTTCGGCATATTGTCTAAGAAGTCCGCGGGCTCTGTACTCATCAAATACTGCAAAATACCATCCCGGATGTTAGCGGGCTCAGAGACGTCTTGTTCGACCCGAAGCAATATCTCCTTCGTTATTTCGTTCCCGTTATTAAGTATTCTTTGACGATCTTGGCTAACGTAATCTGCTCCATCATCAATAAATTTTCGAAGCTTGGTGATATCGTTTTTGCAGACCTCGTTTTGTGCCGTGAGGTATCTGCCCGACAGCAAAGAGATCCAATACCAATACTCTATTCTTTCTATCGCCCTAGGATTTTCCCAGATCTCGTCTTCGGTGAGTGCTAATGCAATCGGAATCAGCATCAGTTTATAGGGCATGCTCCTTGCGGATGGGACGCCGCAACGAAGCTGAACAAAGCAAAAAGCTCTGTTTAAAGCACGAATGGCGTCTTCTGTTCTGTTGTTGATATGCCACGAGGAGAGATTCAGTATCGCTCCTTTTTTCATATGTTCTACCTTGGGAGACGCCTGTTCATCAATGACGTAATACAGAAGTGATATGACGTTTAAGTACCAATCTTTAACCGCACTAGATGGCTCCGTATCATCAATAGTGCCGAAAAGCTCGCTAGACCACTCTCCGTCTTTCTCATCGTAAAATGACTTATTGAAGTCTCTCTCGATTTTTACTTTCTCTCGAAGCCCTTCGCAAATTCTAACAGACAGATTCTCTCTCGATTTATCTCGAGCCGCTCTCGCAACGACAAGATCAAAGACACTAAGCGGAGCACCTCCTCGGTTTATCGCCTCGAATATAGAAACCGCACGGTTAATTTCAGAACCGGGTAATTTAATCAATGGCAGATTTGTTTCCAGCAGTCCATGCAGGTGTTGGGTCACCCTATTGGCCCAAGTGACACTACGCCGGTCCCAAATTCTGTTCTGGCCACGTGTATCGCCGGATTCAAAGAACTTGATCATCTCCGAAGGATCATCAAAGATTTCCTTCAACTTCTCTTTATAGTCATCCGAATCTTCGAGTACCGCCTTGAGCTTATCCACTTTATCTTCCCCGATGCGATCAAGGACTTTTTCGTGTAAGCCTTTACCAGGTTGGCCCTTATAGACGGTCCACAGCGGAACAATTCCTTCGGCTGCAAATAGCTTCGCAAGTTCGAGATCCCGTTGGTTGCGAGTTGTCAAAAGCGCACCTGTGTCATCCTTGACAACGAAGGCAGGATGATGGCTTTCGGAGTCTTTGCCTTTAAATATTCGCCGATAAATAATTAGGTCAAGAATTTGCTCTTGGTCGAACTGCAGAATATTCGGCATTTCCAAAGTTTGATAGCCAAAAACATCAGTCTGATCGTCACTGGGCTTTATTTTTAGGAACCAGCGATACCTTAAGTTAGAGGGTAGCCCTCCCCAAACATTTTCCCATGACTCGGTATCACTCTCGAAAAAATCATAGAACACTCCCCGCAAAGTGGTTAACCGTTGCTGCCCGTCCAAAAGATACTCACAATCACCTTCTGGGACAGACTCCTTCATAGAACCTATTGTTCTCGATGCAAAGTCTTCCTTTTTTCCCTTAAGAGCCAACAAACTCCCGATCGGGAGCTTCACAAGAAAAGACGCTATAAGTGCCTGCTGCTTTTGCGCCTCCCATACAAATCCGCGTTGAAAATTTGGCAAAACGTACCTTTTGCGGTCAAGCGACTCCATTAGATTGTTTATGGTCTCTACAGTGTTTTCGATCGCCATGGCATCTATTCCTGCTTTTTTAAAGAGTACATATGAGACAAGCGCCGGTAGCGTCGTCTTCTTCCTTCAAACGATCCTGCCAAGTGAGGCTTTCAGATTTTTTCCTCTTCGACGCCTTTGCCTTAATTTCATCTCGTTGATCATACAACTCGTCGAGCGTAATCCCCCTTACCCAGGTGAACTGTTGGCCACTCTGTTCATCAAACTTCTCGTATTCCTTGGCTCTCTCAAAAAGCTCGGGATGATTCTCTGCAAGACCTATCCATTCGTCCCTGCGCTGGAAAAAACAGAAATAGCAACCCGATCGACTTCTCCACTTGTAATATTCCGGAACACCGATCGAGTCCTCCAAGATCCGAAACACGTCTGACTTGACGATACCGTCCTCTACGAAGGGGAAAACAGCCTTAATGTTGGGTTTGTTGCTTATGTAGCCTTCACGCATTTCATCTGCTCGAATTCCAATGTAGCTTATGGCTGGATCCTCACCAATAAAAGCTTCGAATGGTTCCAGTTTCATAACTCTTGTGCACCAGCGGGCATGCGGCGCGGGAAGAAATCCCTTGAAGCGCTTTAGGTGGTGATCAAAATCCCGACCGCTGCTCAATCTTTGTATTGGCTTACCTAAATAGTCTTCCAGTTTATCTAGATACTCATAAACTTCTTTTAGCTCTGAACCAGTATCCGAAAAGAAATATTCAATATTTTCATCACGCCCTTGCTGGTTTAAATATAACGCTAACGCTGCACTGTCTTTGCCACCGGACAAGCCTAAAACATGCCGGGTCTGCTTCAGTTCAAGAACTTGTTCTCTTTCAACCTGCTGCATCTACGTCATCCTCTTCAATTGCTTCTCGGCTTCTGCTTGAGGCCGCCCGATACTCTGACAAAAACTCGTGTGCAATGTCTGCCACTAGGGCTAATCGCAACTCATTATCCCCTAGCTCTTCTATGGCTGACCTGATCTTTTCGCGCGATTGAGCTATCGCTTTCTTCGTATTTTGACCAAGAGACACTATTTCATCTATTTCCTCACCACCTTTCTGAAGCGACTTAAGTAGGATAATGTCCAGATCGCCCTCAGCGCTCATGGATCTTTGGTCATGTTGTCTCAGCTTTTCTAGATCTAGGAGCCGTCTAGCGAATTCAGATAATCTATACTCTGCGGCATCTTTGTCTTGATCAGTCCATTTCGAGACAGGGTTTCTTCCCAGGAACAAGAAAAGAGCGGTCAACCATTCCTCGTCACTGCTCTGTTTTTCAACTATTCGCCTAATAAACGCCTTCAGGCCCTTTACATCGACGGTGTAATTGTCAAGCCCATGGGACCTGCCTCTCAGGATTTCTCTAAGTTCACCCAGCGAAGAACTCTTCGGTAGATTAAAGACTTCGCATAAGTCGTCGTGAAGCTCCGACAATAGATGCTCATAAGCGCCCTTCAACTCTCTGAGCGATTGAATTAGCTGATCAGAAAGGCCACTTATATCAGCGCCCTCCTCGTATCCGAACGCTCCAGGAATTTCCGAAAACAATAATCTCTCTGGGGATTTGGACAGGAAGAATGCATCGCGGACTTTTATAGTCGAAGAATTCAGTCGTCGGGTTTTCTTCACAAAATCAGGCAGATCGAACATGAATGATGTAAGCGGCCTTGCGATGCCTAAGACGTCGACCTTCTGAGCCACACCAAATAGAGCTTTAGCGTATTCCTCGAAGAGCGTTGCCCTCAGCCCATCGATTCTGAAACGTTGAAAACTGAAAGCAGAGGGCTTACTAGTCATTCTCTCGATATGTTCGTAAGTGAGATCCGGCATATATAAGCCATCTTCATAGACTGCTATTTCGGCTTTGTTAAGAAAATAATAGTGCAAAAAGAGCAGTGGGAAGCTGCCTCTCTTGAGACCAAATGGAGGCTCAGAAACCTCCTCGATGAGTTCGTCTACTGGTCGTCGCCCTTCTTCCGTTGAAGCAAAAAAATCATCAAATTTTTTCCACAAAGGAGCAAGACGGAGGGGATCCTTCTTACCCGGACTCGCCCAGCTTGCCTGCCCTTTGTCTTCAACATGTAAAAGACCGAGCTCGAAAATAGACCGATAGATTGCTTTTTCAGGGGGATACTTTTCGATCCCTAGGCCAACTTTCTGGCCCTCAGTCAACATGAGCTGGAAAAGCTTGTTGCGCGCGGCAGCCGCCTGACCCGAAATCTTGTCACGATTGATCAATTCGTTCTGTATTACTGGAGAGCAATGATAGATTTGGTCCATCACATTTGAGAGTAGACTCTGGAGCTCTCTAGAATTAGATATTTGAGTGTTTTTTCCGTCCCAGAACCAGCCTGAAGCGGCCGGTTTCTCAGTTAAATTAGATAAGATCGATTCTTCAGCCAAGGCCGCCGCTTTGATTCTCTCCTTGAGTTCTCTAGCAGCTATTGGATCAGATGCTAGAGCTTGTCCACCCCGTTGGACCGCCTCTAGAGACAAAAACTCTTGTATCGCGGAGCGTATGTCTTCTCCGTTTCGATAAAGAACCCAGATTTCTGATGAAACATCTCGATTGAGCTGTGACTCAAATAGCTTCTCATCATCTTGACCCTCAGCCAGAAAGAAAATAACTCGTGGATAATTCTTTTTCTCTACGCTTTTTAGCTTTGCGGCATCGGTATACTCAACTTGAAAATATCTCAAAGCGCCGTGGTCTAGAGAGTGACGTCGAGCCAGAATTGGTAAGCTCTCAAAGCGTTCTGAGAGCTTCGCAGCTAAGTCAAATCTACCCAGCTTTTCGCGCTCTTTATGCACCTCCTCGTCGATATTGAAGTCAGTTCCTTGCCATACTCTATACTCGCCACTGAACTGTCGAAATTGAACGATTGAGGCCTTCGCCAGCTTAGACACAGACATCTGGAACTCTGATTTCGAC
>MDTG01037243.1_pt1 | contig 10599 bp, 8 predicted proteins | sample 811421 | NCBI WGS metagenome assembly MDTG01 (sample SAMN05326645, study PRJNA326480) | marine metagenome | isolation source: seawater | place: Pacific Ocean: South East | collected 2011
CACTAGAAATGGATAATATTGTAGTGTTGGTAAATCTCAACTCTGTCTCACCCGTGGAACGATGTGGGTTTGGCCCCAAACGAGAGCATTTGAAGGGGGAATCATCACAGGACTCCGGAAATTCATCAGAATCTGGTTGTGTGATTACATTTGATATCTGAATGACCCCTACCAAGGCAGGATACAGCAAAAGAAGGATGGCGCCGTAAACCACAACTCGGCTTCTATTCCCTGTCATCAGAAGCGACTACGACCCTTGCTACTTTTAGCACCCTGTCTCGAAGCATCCAACCTGGCTCCAATTCAGATGCAACATGTCCCGATGAGAGTTCGTCTGAAGGTGGGATTGTAGCAATTGCTTCCATCCTCGCAGGATCAAAGACTTGGCCAATTGTCTCGATTTTTTCAACTCCTTCAGCAGTGAGTGAACTCATAATTTCTGAATGTAATAATCGAATGCCCGTAGACAGTGAATCATCTGCGTCATCCTCGATATGTTCCAATGCTCTCTCGATATTCTCCACTGCTCCTACAATGCGACGAGCGAGACTTGTAGCACCATATCGTAATCCTTCAGATCTAGTCTTAGCTACTTGAGAAAGTGCATTTTGAATTTCTGCTTGGCGATACAATAAATCCTTTTTCGCTTCTGCTAATTCTATGTTTAAAGCCTCAATTACTTGTTCTGGAGTTTGGGGTTCTTCAGACTCAGATTCTGAATTAGAATCAGGAGAATCATCATCATGCACCGGGTCGCTCATGAATCTGCCAACCACCTCCCCTTCATCAATTCCACTATAAGTCAATCATCCTCTATCAGAAAATCAGTTGGACGATATTCGTTAAGCCAAATTAAAGACATCTCCATTCTCTCATGCGTAGGGTGAACCTCAACTAATGCTACAGGAGACAGTACTTCTCCTGCTATCTCTTCTGCCAGCAATAACGGTATTTCTATCCTATTTTGAAATTCGTCGAAATGTAAAAACGAACGAGGTATCTCACACTCATCGATTATTTCACTGATATAATCAGAGGAGTCCTCACTAGAGCAATAAATTGCCCCAAAAAGAAGTGTGCCGTCATCTGTTAAGGTTTCATGTGGTAAAATTGTGGCCTCTCCTCTTCTCAAAAATCGCCTACGTAATTGCCCAGAATCTTTGAACACAGAGGTACAATATTTCAAATGGAAACCATAAGGCTCACGAATCACACCATCCTCTGTGTCTTCAAGCGAAGAATTGGCTAATCTGACCCTGTCCTTCAGACGGACTGCCAATTCAGAGGAACCAGCAGCACCCGCGGTAATACCATCTGAAAGATTGAATCCTCTAACTTCCATATTTTCTTGATTACCCAACGTAATCTCCAGCTCATTCAAATTGAGAAAATGTATTCCTGTATCTCTAAGGTCCTCTAACAATTGAAACATTTGTGATTCCATATCCGGAGGACAAGGAACCTCAACACCTGTGAAGATTCCTGCATCAGAAGCAGCACGAATTGTCTTGAGGTAGGGTTGAAGTTTAAAATCAAGAAGATGAAATCGTATCTCATCTAAACCCGCATCTTTCAGACGAATTGCCCAATCCGGACGAAAGGCGATTGAGGTGTACATATGCATATGGAAGTCAGGACCAAATTCACCGCGTAAACGTCTTATTCCTTCAAGTGTATGTTCAAAATCCATTATGGGGTCGCCACCTGTAATCCCTGCTCCGGTAGCTCTCATGGCCCTTGCTTCCTCAATAACTTCGTCAAAATTAGAACATCTTCTTTCGTTAGCATACATGTAGGGGCTTTCTCTGCGGGTATCGGAAAGTGGGCAATAATCACATGCCCAGTGGCATTTTCCTGTAATAAATAATACCAGTTTGCTTCCTTGCATACACTGTATACAGCCCTCTGCTTCGCCCATTTCAGGTAGTTCGTGTAGTTCAGGAACATTAGGAAGACGAATTCCCATTGTCATGTCTTCACCTATTGGGTCCTCAGGGGTCACTCGCTTGAATGCGACGCTTGTTCAAGTAACCAGATGTGGAATCTAGAATCACCAGTTAATTCAGGATGGAAAGTTAGAGCCATTCTCGAACCGTGCATTATCCCCACTACTTCTTCGTCATGTTTTGCAATCGACTCGCAAGAAATTGAAGATTGGTCAAATCGAGGAGCTCTTATGAAAACCCCCGGAAATTGACTATCAAACAAACTCACTTCTAAAATATCTTGAAATGAATCGGTTTGTCTACCGTACGCATTGCGGTCAATTGACGCTGGTATCAACCGATCATCACCATCACGTGGATCACACAAAAGAATCGCACCAGCACATGTTCCGAGTACGGGAGAATTAGATTCACGAAGGTGTGCAAAAAATACAGGTAGCAAGCCACTCCCCCCCGATTTAAGAGATCCACCCGTTTTTCGTAATGTTGTTGACTCACCACCGGGTAGGATATACGCGTCACATTTTTGATTAAGAAACTGCGATTCTGTTCTCAATTCATGTATCGAAATCTCAATCCCACTCTGCTCCGATGCGGCTTGTAGAGAGCGTATGTGAGCATGCCTTGCACCTTGTAACATGCAAAGGCCAATGCGAACCACCATGAACCAGCGGAGGAGGACGATGCTTTGATATTCTCGTATGAACCACTGATATTAGCTCACTCAATCCGACTGCTTGATGAACCGCTCAGACCACACAAGCAACATGACAACCAGATGGAACGGTCCCTGCTGGTTCATTCCGGGACCTACTTGGCTTACCCCTACTGTACTAGAAGCACTTGCGCAACCTACGATGACACATAGAAGTCCTGAATTTAAGATTGTAATGGCAGAATTACATGGGCGTCTTCGTAATTCATTTGGCTTATCCCCCACTTCTACAGAAGTAGGGCAACAGAATCATGAAGGTAGTGATGGATATTCTGTAGTCGTTGTTTCAGGATCCGGAACAGCAGCTATGGAGATGGTAATTGCAAATCGCTTCGGGAAAAAGGATCGTGTACTAGTACCTACAAACGGGAAATTCGGAGAAAGAGTTGCTCAAATGTGTGATAATTTCACTCAAGTAAATCATCTGAAGGGAGAATGGGGAAGAGCCCTCGATCTGGGAGAGATTGATAATATTCTGTCGTCAGGAAATTATGATGCACTTGCTATCTGTCATAATGAGACTTCCTCTGGAATTACTCAAGACGCTGATGCGTTAGCAAAAATCGCAAAGAAACATTGTGTATCTTTCATCTTAGACGGCATTACATCGGTGGGAGGACTCCCCGTGACGCCTGAATCTTGGACGGCTGAGGCGGTTGTAGTGGGGGGACAGAAATGTACTGCGGGCCCATCAGGAATTGCTGCAGTAGCGGTATCTGAAACCTTTATCCAAAAAATGATTGAGAAGAGGGGGAACGAAAGTAAACCGCCTTTGTACTATCTTGATTTAGTTCAAGCATTAAAAAAGGCTGCTGACGACCAAACTCCTTGGACTCCAGCAATTAATCTCTGCACTGGATGGGTAGCTGCGTTGAGGGAACAGGATGATGAGGGAATTGAAAATAGATGGAGACGATGTGAAGCGCTAGCAAAAGGAATTAGGAGTTTATTTACAGAGATGGGATTTGAATTATTTGCAGATGAAAGTCAGAGATCAAATTCAGTTACAGCAATTGTTTACCCTGAACCGGAGTGGGGCGAAGAATGGAGGCGGTGGATGGCTGTTGAGAAGGATACTCATCTAATTGGTGGACAAGATCACGTGAAGGGCAGAATCTTCAGAGTAGGTTCGATGGGTGTAACTTCAAAAGAAGAAACCATAGAAGGCTGTAAAAGAATGATTGAAGGATTTAGGCACTTCGGAATGGAACTACCTGAAATAGATGTAGAAAGACATTTCAGGTGATTTGATGAATGACAAGGAAATTGCTGAGTTCGCCTTAAGACACTTAGATTACACACTTCTTGACCCAGAAGCGGATAGAATACAGATTTCGGATTTTCTTGAAAACGCTTCAAAATGGATGCCTGCAGCTGTTTGTGTCCTTCCAGAGTTAGTCGCCCATGCTAGGGAAATTTTAGATTCAAAAATAATTGTTGCATCAGCCGCTGGTTGTTTTCCAAACCCCAACGGAGACATTGAAGAGAGAATTAACGACATCAAAATTGCAATAGATGGTGGAGCAAATGAAATTGATCTTGTCATGGATTTTGAAGCAATGATGGACCTTCGGTCTGATGAAGCAAAAGATACTTTGAGACGATTAATCGATGCGTGTAATGGTTTGACTGTAAAAGTCATTCTTGAGTCAAGTTGTTTAGATCTTGAAGAAATGGAAAAGGCCGCGCAAATAGCAATCGATTGTGGAGCAAATTTCCTGAAATCAAGTACAGGTAAGAGAGGAGGATGTACACCTTTGGTTGCAGAAATATTAGCCGAAATCGCCCAAAGAGATGGACAGGTTGGCGTGAAGATCTCAGGAGGAATTCGCTCTCTTGAAGATCTTAGAAATCACATTAATTCAATGGATAAATCCACTGAAATTGCCACACTAGGTCCTGAAAGATTCAGAATCGGTGCATCCAGTCTACTGAAACCTATAGTTGAATCACTGGAAAACTAATTTTTCCAACGCTCAATATTCGGTTCACTTGATACACGAAACCTACCACGACAGTACATGGCGGACAAGGTTCGAGAGGCATCGAATGATTCCTTGTCCACAAACTCTCTACTAGACAATATCATGACAAAAACTGGTATGGATTTGAGAACATTTGCTAGAAAAGAAACATACTTTGCACTTGGGATCAGCATCATACTATTCTCGTTAATCGCTTATGCAGGACTTTCTATATTCGGGATTTCATCCTCAATGTTTTCTCAAACTGGAGAATCAATTCCTATCGATGAACTTGAATTTCAAACACTAAATCGAACAGGAATTGAAGACAATATCACAAATGAAACAGGTTGGTTTCGCCTTAGTGAACACAAAGGAAAGGTCATTATCCTCGACATGATGGCACATGATTGCTCAAATTGTCACGGTGTTCAAGCGAGAATAGAAGATAGGATGAGTGATTGGCATGAATTGAGCGATGAACGAGAACTAATCATCATCGGCTATGGATCTTATTACAGTGAATCGCTTGAATATCTAAACCAATCAGGAGGGGAATATTCTGTCCCATTGTATCCCACCGGACTCGGAAGCGAAAATGCGGCAATCGTTAACGGAACTCAAAGAGCAGATCCAAATCGATTGTTTACCCCCGGAGGAACTGGTGTCATACCAGTCGTAATGGTCATAGATACTCAAGGTTATATTATTGCAAGTGAGTCATCTTCAACTCCGGCTCAAGGATGGGGTTCATTCGATTATGCTATTGAAACTGCAATGAAAGGAACCATCTCAGAAATGGAAGAACTTCGGACTTTTGGAGTTCAGGAAATCGACCAATCAATGACAGGAGTGATTTTTCTGGGTGGTATGTTATCCATACTAGTATATTTCTCCCCGTGTGCATTCCCAGTTCTTCCCGGATTTATTTCCTACTACATAACCTTGGGAGCTCGGGAAGATGAATTAATCCAATCTGGAAAATTGAAGGGGGGCATGCCTGGTCCGGTCCTGATAGGAGGATTATCAGGCTTAGGAATGTGGACTTTCTTTTGTTTCATCGGGATTATTGCGTGGATGATGGGCAAAAGTTTTGCAACTTCTGGAATTATTCACGACATTGCAATTTTTATTGCTGCACTCTTGTTGATACTCGGCTTCTTCATGTTAACGGGAGGTACTAGTCACCTTATGTCATGGGTACAACGTTTAGTAGACAAGTTCTCTACTACTGAGATGGATGAAACCTTTACTCCAAGAAGAAATATGTATCTTTATGGAATCGGTTATGCAGCTGCGAGTATTGATTGTACGGCTGCAGCAGTTCTACCTTTCATAGGATACTTAGCAACTATTGGAGGGAATGCTGTTTTGTTCGGACTGGGTTCTTTGATGGTAGGTTTACTAATTCTCATGGTTGCGGTTGTTTCCTTGGTAGGATATGGAAGACAACAAGCAATTGGTTTTCTAAGGAGAGCAACTGGGATGATTAAATTAATTGGTGCATGGATGATGATGATGGCAGGTGCAGGTCTCCTATTTTATCTAACAAATACTGATGTTCTTGCAACCTTAATCTAGGTGACATTAGAAGCAATCAAAACCCTTCTAATCAACCCACACCTATGGATGCTCCAGTAAGGACAGCTTTGTATCCCGCCCATGTGCGCTGGAATGGGAATTTGGTCGATTTTCATGGTTTTGAACTCCCTATATGGTATTCATCTATGCTTGAAGAACATCATGCTACTAGAAACTCCGCCGGTCTTTTCGATGTTTCCCATATGGGTACTTTCCGTTTCAAAGGAGAAAGAGTTGCAGAGTGGTTCGACTCTATTGGAACGCAACTTGCAAGTAAATTCCCTCCAGGAAGGTGTGGATATACCCATTTCCTTGACTCAGAAGGTGGAATCATAGACGATATGATCTTTGCAATCGTTTCAGAAACGGAGATATTGGGTGTCCCTAATGCTTCAATGATTCCAATAATGTGGGAATGGATGACAGAACATCTACCTGATGACGGGAGTATCATAATTGAGGATTTATCCCCAGATACTAGCATACTAGCGCTTCAAGGTCCTTCATCCCCTGAAATTTGTAAGGTAATATTAGGCATAGACAATGTGGTAAACCACTTTGGCTGGCAAGAGATCAAACCAAACAAACTGGGAATTGGAGGATGGATTCAGGGAACAGGGTACACTGGAGAGAGAGGTTTTGAAATTTTTATCCCAAACAACGAAGCTGAGGTGCTCTGGGAAGCTCTACTTTCAACCCATCACGATTCTGGTGTAGTACCGGTAGGACTAGGAGCACGGGATACTCTAAGAATGGAAAAAGGATACCTTTTATCCGGCCAAGATTTTTCTTGGAGTGGACTAGAAAATGAAACGCCCAACCCATTCCCATCTGGTTTTCTCAATCGGGGAACACTTGAGACCAATGTACCGTTTGGGATTGATCTAGAACATGAATTTCTAGGAAAGGAACAGATGATTGGGCGGAGTGTCTCAAAAATTAGGTGGCGAGGCATGAAAGTACTAGATAAAGGTCCATTTCCAAGAACGGGGTCTCCAGTATACAGAGACGAGGGAAGTGATGAACCAATTGGTTGGATTACTAGCGGAGGCCCTAGTCCTAGTCTAGGTAGAATGGGGATAGGAATAGGATATTTGGAGAATGTGGAAGAGGGAGACGTTGTAATTATTGCACCAAATCCAAAAAGGCGATTGAAAGCAGAAGTAACAAGAATGCCATTTATTTAATCTCTCGACTTAAACGAGATTAAATTCTGCCACCCTATCGGGCATACATGAGTGGCGCTTGGGATTCGCAAGTTGACGCAATGGCGGATACCATTGAACAAATGGTAAGATCGGGCAAGGGAGAGGTTTCAGATTTCAGGCAGACTGCAAACGAAACTATCGCCAAGGTGGGCAATTCACTACCAGATAATGTCAGAAATTCCCTTCATTCACGATTGAATTCACGACTTGATAAATTAGAGCTTGAGGTGAACTCTAGGATTGATCAGGCCGCATCAATTGTTGCCGAAGAATCAAAACAAGCATTAGATGGAGCAATGATGAAGTTTATACAAACTATGAAAGGACTACCTGCTGATGAATTAACACAATTGTTCTCCTTGATTGACAAAGATGGTGATGGGACTATCAATCAAGAGGAATTTGGTCAATTTGTATCGACAACTCTTCCACCTGGCACTGTAATCCCGCCAGCTGCAATCGCTCTTGGTTTCCAGGTGTTAGATACAGATCGAACTGGGTCTTTGTCTATTTCCGATATCTTAGGAACTCAAGGAGAGATAATTTCCACCGCTGCTAAGATTGTCACAGAAGAAATGATCGGACAAGAGAAAAATGACTCATCAATTGAATCGATATTCTCCCAATCTATCCAGCAAATTGGAGAGAGTAGTTACATGGAAGGTATCCACGTTGAAACCGGGGAACCAATAGATGGAAAATGGGCCACCTGGACTCTTGAGTCAGTGGAAGAGAGGGATGGACTATACTGGGTTACTGCCTCAAGTAAACAACAACGAATTCAAAATGACGAATTCAATTCAAGAGCAAGATTTGTCTTATCAGGAACATCACCTGATGACTTGATTGAAGGACACTCATGGGACAACGGAGAATGGATGCCGCATTTTAGTACTGGAAAAATGGAGAATCTCGTCTTCAATCCTCAAATATCTCGGGACACAGAAAGCCAAAAAGTAGAATCTAATGAGGTTTCTCCAACCGAAGAAATTATTGTTGAACAAAAAATAGAATCAGGCACTGACATAATGGATAGTGAAACTATTGCATCTAAGCTTTCAGAGGCGAGGTTTTCCTCAGAAAAAACAAGAATAATCGACGGCATGAAAGGAAATACGGTTGAATTCGAAGTCTCAATCAAAAGAATCCGTACCGAAGCAGGACCAAATCGACCAATGGAAGTGGAGGTTACTTCCAAAGATGGTATGGATTACATTCTTTCAATCGATTCGTCCATCGAGAATGACAAAGCCGTACAAAAAAGAAACGGAACCGTACAAATTACCGGAAAGGTTCAGGGATTCAACATGGCAAGAAATTGTGTAATCATTGAAATTTCAGATATGAGATCATAAACTCAGATGGGATGGGTCTATCTATCTTCACGTTTCCCAAATGACCATGGGCAAGCAACGCTTGGCTTTCATGCTTGTCTTTCTGCTACTACTAATGCCACTTTCAAATTCATTTAGTTCAAGCAACGATCCTGCCAGTCCCTTGATCGATGAGAACAATTTCTTTTCAGCAGGAAATACGACTGATTGGGCAGTGTTAATGACAAAAAATTCTGCTACTCAAGGAGGTCCAAATAATGAAAATTGGGTTAAAATTACAGACGTTATCGTAGATTCCAATGACGATATATACGCTGTGGGTGCGTTCTACAACAATGTGACAATAGGTTCCAGTAACTGGGACGAAGGAAGGTCTACTGGATTTATTGCTAAGTTTGATGCCCAAGGGAATTCACTTTGGGAATTGAAGATAGAGGCACCTCAAGGAAGTACGGACCCTACATCTGAAATTAGAACAATAGATGTTGATAATGCTGGAAGAGTATACGTTGGAGGATGGATGTGCGGGGCATCTACTTTTACGATGACTAGCGGATGTGGATGGTGGCAAAATTGGGGTGGATTTGTTGCTAAAGTATCACCCATGGGAACCTTTGAATGGGGAATTTCGGTTGATGGCGCTAATGGTTACGACGTAGTAAATGATGTTGCAATCCGCTCTGATGGCCATGTATGGGCAGTTGGGTTCTTCAGAGATTCAGCATTCTTTGAAGGAGTTTCATACAATACATCTGGACGCTACGATGGATTTGCAGCATTAATCAACACAACCTCTTCGGATTTTGAATGGGTGCGAACCATCGGTAGCCAGAGTCATACAGAAACTGATAATGCAACAGCTGTAACTGTAGATTCTGATGATAATGCTTTGATTGTCGGCGCTTATGCAGACAATGCTGGTAGCACATTTGGAGCAACACAAATCATGCCAGTTGGAAAACCAACAGCAACATATGTACTAAATTTATCATCCACAAATACAGTTAATTGGGTAGCGAGCGCTGTGGGTAGCCAAAATGGAGAACCATCTTTTGGAATGGATATTCTGGTGGCAGATGATGGAAATTATTACGTTACAGGAGGTATATCTGGACTGACGACATTCGACAGTTTGAGCACAGGATCTCTGTTACAAGTCGTGGGTAATGGAACTAGCGTACATACATATGTTGCAAAAATCGAAACCGATGGGGACTGGAACTATGCACGAAGATCAGACAGTCCTAACGGATTCAATGACCCATCTCATCAAACTCCTCAAAATATGAGAATGGGCCAAAATGGAATTATCATAATTACTGGACAATATGATTCCCCATACACGCATCCTGTATCTTCTGCTACATTCGGTAATATCGAATTACTAGATGGGTATATGGGAGGATATCTAGCCGGGTTTAACATTCAAACCGCTTCATGGGCATGGGCCACAGACTTCGGAAGCGGAGGAGATAACGATGTAGGGACAGGTGTAGGCGTGTTATCTGATGGAAGAATTGTCACTTCTATGCATGTATGTTCTAAAGGCCCATGTTATGCAGACGTAGATGGCGTCCAGTACAATATCCCATCATATGAAGGAGGCAGTGGAATTCTGTGGATGTCATACCCAGACTCTGATAGCGATAATATTCCTGACAAAGATGACAATTGTGACCTTGAAGCGAATCCATCGCAATCCGATATAGATCAAGACAACGATGGAGATGCTTGTGATAATGATTTAGACGGAGATGGGAAGGAAAATTTCTATGACAATTGCGATGGACCATCTACTAATTGGGATAGTTCAATTTGGATTAATGATAGAGACCAAGATGGATGCAGAGA
>MDTG01119166.1_pt1 | contig 10599 bp, 7 predicted proteins | sample 811421 | NCBI WGS metagenome assembly MDTG01 (sample SAMN05326645, study PRJNA326480) | marine metagenome | isolation source: seawater | place: Pacific Ocean: South East | collected 2011
ACCACTATTTACACTCGCGACGAACTCAACCTGTAATCCAGAGACATCTTCGTCCGAAAGAGAAGAATCAGAAAGGGAAAGGAGCTTCCGTCCGCTGCCAACGCCCGCTTCACCATCGAGTCGCGACGTCGGCGGCGGCGGCGGCGTTATTGGAGCCGCAACACAAAAATTGTGCGTTCCTAGGAAAGATGTCGCCATCATCAGCGCGCACACGCACGTGAAAAAAACGCGCGACGAAACCGAAATCGAAAGCAAAAACGAGGACATCGAGACGCCACCCCCGCGTTCCGTCGAGGACGCGTTGTTGTTGTTCTCGTTGTTGTCGTCGTCGTTGTCGTCGTCGTCGTCGAGCGAGAGGGTGTTCGGTACGATCATCGTTCCACACCGACAATCCTTCTTTTTTTATAGTGTTACACCTTAAGCATTTGAAGAGGTCAAAAAAGAAGAGGGCAGAGTTTCCACTTTAAATTATTCTTCGGGATGGAAAAAAGGAAAAAAGGAAAAACGACCACGAAAAATAAACGCATCGTCACCACAGGGTCCAAAGACGCAGAAGAAAAATACCCCAAAAACGCTTTCCTTTTCGATCGATTTTTTCCTTTTTTACGTTCTGGAGCATTAGGTCTCATCTTTTGGGGGTCCCCAAAGGTCTTTTTTCGATTTTAAAGCGCGAAAAGAAAAGGAAAGACGTCAAATACGAACTACTAGTACGACCACCACCACCACTGCTGCAAAAAGGAGGAGAACACGACGAAGAAGAAAAATGACGACCGCGCACCGCGCGACGTGGTTCACGGCCCGAGGGCACGAAGAGCAAGGCGGCGCTCGCGTTTTCGCGCCGTCGAAAATGCGGTCGAAATTGGACGACCCGGGAATGTTGACGATGAAAACGAGGTGGAAAACGAAAGAGGAAGAGGAGATGGAGAAGGCGCGAGAAGAAGGGGACGAAGAGAGCGGGAAGATGACGATGAGAATGAAACTGTTGGAGAAAGAGAGGTCTCATTTCAGGAAGAAGAAGTTGGAGAAACAAATTATGGGAACCGAAGATGTTGGGAAAGACGACGATTCGGAAGATCAACGAGGGAAGAGATTGCGAATAGAGGCGGGAACGACGACGAGCGCGTTTCAAGCCAACCCAGAGGACGCGGATGACGACGATTCTGAGAACGAAGGAGATAACAGCGAAAATTCAGACGAGGACTCGGACGACGACGATGACGACGATTCAGATTCCGACGACGACGCGGCGGCATTGATGGAAGAACTGGAACGCATAAAAGCCCAACGCGCTTCAGAAAACGAACGGAAAGAACGCGAGCGCGAACAGCTCGAAGAGATGGAACAAAGAGACGAATTGAAAATGGGGAATCCTTTGCTTAGAGACGAAATGACTTCAGCGGATGATGCGCCTAAAGGAAAGAAATCCGCCACTTTAAAAAGACGATGGGACGACGACACCGTCTTTCGCAACCAAGCGAGAGACGAGCCGAAGAGAGAGAAGAGGTTCGTGAACGATACCATTCGAAGCGATTTCCACAAAAGGTTTTTGAACAGATACATCAAGTAATAACACTAACAATAAATTATAGAAGGAAGTCTGCGTTGTATTCATAAACATTTGTACACATAAAAATGCATTTCGATGCGCTTTCCATTTTTCACTTCTTTTTTTATTCTTTTCTTTTTGATTTGGCATTTAGCATTTAGGGGGAAATTTTGGGGATAAATGACGTATTTCAATCGGCACATTGATCCCTTGCGCTACTCTAACAGCAGCAACCACGTCTCAAAACACACGCACGCACGTACGCATACCACGAAGAATACTAACGCGACGATGTTTTCTGCGCGATCTTTACTCTCGCGCGCTTTGCTCCCGAGGATGAAATCTTCTTCGTCAACTTCCGTCGCGAAAAGAATGGTGCATCGAACTTTTGCTTCGGCCGCCGACAAAGAAGTCATCAAAGGCGACCGGGTTGAAATCCATTACGTTGGCACTTTAGAGTCCGACGGCTCTCAATTTGACTCCTCTCGAGACCGAGGGCAACCGCTAGGTTTTACCGTTGGCCAAGGCCAAATGATTAAAGGCTTTGACGACGGCGTTTTGGGGATGAAAATTGGCGAACAGAAGACGCTCATTTTGCCGCCGGCGTTGGCGTATGGCGACGTGTCGCCAGAGAATATTTTAAAAGTGCCGAAGAAAGATGTCGTGGACGCGGTCGGCGAAGCGGAATGCGTGGTTGGTGCGAAGTTAATGGTTGGTCCAGGCATGCCAGCGACGATTACGGAAATCACGGACGATGAGATTGCGTTGGACGCTAACCATCCGTTGGCCGGGCAGACGTTGAAGTTTGAAGTCGAGTTGATGGAAATACAACGGGTGGAGGTGAAACACAACGACCGATTTAAGTGCTTTTTCGAGATTGATTTAGACGGCGAACCGAGCGGGAGAATTGTTATGGAGTTGAGAGGGGACGTGGCGCCGAAGACGTGCGAAAACTTTCGCGCGTTGTGCACCGGCGAAGCTGGTTTTGGATACGAAGGGTCACCATTTCATCGAGTCATCCCAGGCTTCATGTGCCAAGGTGGCGATTTTACTAACCAAAACGGGACTGGGGGTAAATCCATCTTCGGGGACAAATTCGAAGACGAAAACTTTGTTTTGAAGCACGAAGGTGCGGGGACTTTGTCCATGGCAAACGCCGGGCCGAACACGAATGGGTCACAATTTTTCTTGTGCACGGGAGAGACGCAATGGTTGGACGGGAAGCACGTCGTTTTCGGTAAAGTTGTCGAAGGCATGGACGTCGTGTCGGCGATTGAAGCTGTCGGTTCTCAAAGCGGGGCAACGAGTAAAAAAGTCACCGTGAGAGCGTCGGGTGAATGCTAAATAGAAAGAGGAGCTATTCTCTAAAGAGAATTTTATGTTATTGTAGTTGGCCATTAATTAATAATAGATCCACTCGTACAGTTTTTTACTTATTTGCAGCGGAGGCTGCAGCGGCTGCGTTTCCTAATTCGACGCTGTTGTTACTGTTAGTATAAGCGTCTTCCTCCTCGTTTTGTAATCTCACAAACGCCCCCGGTCCCCCACCTGCACTACCACGACCAGGCGCAAGATTACTACTTCCATTGCCACCACCACCACCACCACCACCACTACCAGCCATTGGTCGCCCGCCAAACGTCGGTCGCATAAATCCGTTTTCCACTTTGTCCCACGTATCGAAGAAGAAGTATTTTACCTTCGAGAAATTCCGTGACCAGTGACTAAACCCGCCTCCCATTGCCGCCCTTTCAGCGTCTTGAATCGCACGCATTTCCGCTCTCATGGTTGGGTCGTTCGCAATGTCCCCAACGTTGTCATCGTCATTATATTCTCCTCGATCGAACGCGTTCGAATGACTCACATCGTCCGGGTCGTGCAATTTCCACTTTTGCATCAAAGGTAAACACGCGCCGCCGAGGCCTAACGTGGAAATTACGCAAATCACCAACGTTGCGGTTTCAATTGCCGGCGATCCTCTCACGTTCTCCGATGGGTTCGTCGACGGCATCGCTAAGGCTAACGCATACGCTACCGCACCGCGCAACCCACATGCCGCGTGCATTTTTTGAATATTCTCGGGAATCTTCTCTGACCGAACCTCATTGGCAACTTTGGACAACGGGAAAATGTTCGCGAACCGCGAGGCTAACGCCAACGGAAACCCGAACAACAACATCCCGACGTCAAAAACGTGAGGAGCGGTAGCGACTTGTAAACCTAAATATGCGAAAACGAACGTTTCCGACAAAAACGCAATCGCTTCGAACGATTTGAAAACCGCCACTTTCGCCTCCGCGCCGACGTTGTGGTACGAGTAGTGCGCGTTGCCAATCCCGGTGAAAAAGATACTCATAATCCCAGAACAGCCGACATTTTCCGCGATAACGTACGAGAAATATCCATCCAACAATAACAAAGCGAATGTATACGCGGTTCCGTTATAGGACGCGGCGACGTGCACCCCCGGGTCGTTCAAACCCAACCTCTTCGTCGTAAACGCACACACTAAAGCACACAAAATCCCAATCGTCATCGACCCAATACTCACGCCAATAAACTGAAATATCACCGTGAAAAAAGTTTTAATCGTAAAATCCACGGAATAAAACTTCTCCAGCGTCCTAAACAACACCACCGCCACGGCATCGTTCAACACTGACTCGCCAAACACCAAATTATACAACAACGGAGGTGCCTTCACGTCTGCAAATACGCTCAACGTCGCCACTGGATCCGTCGCGCTTATCAACGTCCCATACATCAAACACTCTAAAAACCTATTGGACCCTAAATGCTTCTTTGATATAATCCCAATCAAAGTCAAAAACCACGTCCCTAACCCAAACACAAACGCGCTAATCACCGTCCCGACAAACGCGAACAACGATATCGTCCAAAAATCTTGAAAGAAGTTTTTCCTTTGCAAGTTCAATCCGGCGGAATAGATTATTATGGGTAAAAACCCGTAAAAGAACGCGTTTGGCGAGAAAATAAATAATCGGTCTACTTTATTGTGCATGGTGCCGTTAATTAAGGCTCCCGAGAATATACCGATGCACAAGGACGCCCCCGACGGTTGCAAATAGGTCCAGTTGAACCTTTGGATTAAGAAGGACACGATAATGCACGCGCTGAACATGAACGTTGCCGCCTGTGTTCGCGCGTCGAGTGTACCCCGCGCACAAAGAAAGAGAAGAGAAGAGAGAGAGAGGGTCAGCACGAGTACTCAACCGCACCCCGCGACGCGTCTTCCGTTTCGCGCGAAGAAAAACGTGTTCAAAAACGGTTGGTTGCCGACGATGACGACGATGATGCGTCGTTTTTAAGACTCTCGGCTTCTTCCAAGAAGAGCGACGCGACGAGAGAGCGCACCAGCATCGCGAACGACGCGATCGCTTCGTCGATGGATTTCTTTTCCACGCGATCGGCCGCGGCGGCGTCGCCATCCCCGGTGGTGCTGTTTGTCGCGGACACCATATCACAAAGTCGCGTCGTCGTCGTCAAAGTCGTTTTTGTTTGTCAAGTTTTTTTATCTTTCAAAAAAGGAGAAAAAAAAATCCGTTTCAAGGTTTAGGGTTTGTGTTTTAGAGAGAAAAATTCAAAAAAAAATGAGAGAAAAACTCGAGAGAAAAACACACTTCTCATATCGCATCGAACTCCCGTGCGCACAGACGACGACGACGACGACGACGACGAGAATGATGGACTATTCACTCGCCGAACTCCTCGAGGAAACGCGAAACGTGTTGCGCGACTCGGAGTGCGCGACGTACAGAACCTTGAGCAGAAAATTTTCGTTGACGCCGAACGCGGGGAAGCGATTGTTGTGGACGATTGTGAACGAGGATGGATTCGAGAGGAAGGATTGGAAGTGCGTGTACGCGATGACGAACGGGAAAGAGGTTCGATTGAGATGCGCGAACTTGGAGGAGACGAACGATGGGAGTTTTAAAGACTGGGACGGAGAGGTGGCCGTGTATGCTTTAGTGAAGAAAAAAGAGGAAGGAGATGATGACTTCTTGGAACAGTTAGTGAGAGCTGAAGAGAAAGAAACAAAGGCAGTGTTGGACTCCGAGAAGGACTGTTCTTGGACGTTGATAAAAGGCGCGTTCGAGAAGTCAACTTTGGCGAAGAGATTACCGAGAGGGAAGAAGTTCATGCGTTCTTCAACGACGACGACGACGACGACGGAACAGAAGAAACCAGCGGGAGCGGCGGCGGCGAAGAAACCGGGCGCTGCGGGGCCAAAGAGCGGCAATATCGCGAGCATGTTTGGCGGCACCGGGAAAAAAGCGGTTGCAAAACCGAAGGAACCGGTGGCGAAGAAGAAAGAGACGCCAAAGAAGAAAACCCCGGTGAAGAAGAAGCCGCCGGTGGCGACGAATGCGGACGCGATGATTGAGGACGAAGAAGGGGATTCAGATTCAGATGATTTAGGCGGAGGAGGAAGACGGAATCGACGATTGTCGGGTGGGAAACGCGCGTTTGTAGACGATGAAGAAGAGGAGGAAGAGGAGGAAGAACCGGTGACGACGCCGGTGAAGAAAACGAAGACAAGTGATGAAGATAACGAACCACCCAGTCCCGAGATTATTGATAAGCAGCCCGAGGAAGAAGAGACGCCAAGACGCCGGTCGACAAGAAGTACGCCGTCGAAAGCAACACCAACGCCAAAGTCAAACTCGAAGAAAGGAAAACCGTTGAGTAAGAAAGCGCAGAAGGACATTATCAAAGCGAGAAAAGCGAGAATGCAGAAGAAAGTGATCGAGGAGATGGACGACGAAACAGGCGAGGAGATGATGCGAACGATTTTCGTCGATCCGGAGACGGGTGAGGAGTGTAATGAAGACGGGACGTTAAAGGCCAAATAGCAAATCAACACACTATCATAGATATAATTCATGCATGCACTATAATTCTACTTTAGTACGAGTACGTCGTCGCGTTCGCCTCGTTTTCTTTTCCGATGTTGGGGCAGTCGTATCGTCTTCTTCGACGCCGGCTAAGTCGCACGCTACTCGTCGACTATTCAATGGTTGAAGCGAGATATTGTCAAAAAGAGCCGCATGCGGACGCCATCTTCGCATACATACGAGTGTTATCGAAGCGATTCGCTTCTCTTCATCAATAATGGCAATACTTCGCGACCATTCGGAACTTTCCGGGAAGTTCGCCGATACGCCATATTTCTTCGTGCTGTCAGTAAATTCAATATCTGCGTGTAAAGAAAAGTCAACTGACTTTTCTAAAGAGTCGAGGAACTCAACCTCGTCTCCATTTGAATTGTCGATGATGACTTTTGCCCATCCAGACAAAACTAACGGCTCGGCTGCAAGCTGATTGACTTCTATTCTTTGCCACGCGCCACTGACGAGAGTTGAGGCGGCGTCTTCCGTTTGTACCTCTTCGTTACCTGGGACGAGTATCGCGCCATCTGCAGGTTTGAAACCTCCTTCACCGTGCGCGTGCCAGTTGTCTTTGGACGACGACGAGATGGTATCAAACGTGCCGTCTAATATATATTCTGTCTCAGTAGTACTACCTGAAGTTAAAGTTTTGCAGAGCAGTTTCAGAGCGACTTTACCTATCGCGGCTTCTGCATCCTCGTCGCCCAAATCTCGCATTTTTTTCTCCATCGCTTCGTATTCTTTGCGCATTTTTTTCGAAAACGTGGCGAGGTGGACGAGTTCTTCGCCGAGTGGTGAGAATCCTCGCAGAGGACCGGCAAATTGAATACTTTCGTACGGAGAAGAGGAAGAATCAGACTCCTTTTGCTTTGACATGCTCTTCGCGTGCGTCCTGTACTTATACAACGCCGGCGCAGGCACCGTGACGAGTTTCAACCCCGAGCTCGAGGCTTTGGCAAGAATTTCCCAGTCTTGCAAAGAATACGACGTATCTTTCGCGAAACCGTCGAGACTTGTAAACGCAGATTTTCTCCACAACGCGTTTGCATCTCCGAATACGTTTTCAAAAATACCAGGAAACAACGCGTTACCGAGAGGATGATATGAACCAACGACAACGTTCGTCCCGTTTGCGGATGTTACGAAGAATTCGTTCGATGCCGTGACGACGTCAGCTTTTGTGTGTACCAATACTCGAAGCATCGTTTCGATTTCGTTGGTTTCTGCTAAGTTATCGTCGTCGGAAAATAAAACGTACTCGGTTTTTTCGGAGAGTTTTGAGCATCCGAAATTCCTCGCCTCACCGAGATATTTCCCTGGCTTTGCTAACTTTTCAAGTTTCACGCTTTTATTGTAGTCTTTCTTCGAATCTACGAACTTTTCCAGTCTTTTCACGTGCACCTCCTCGGAACCGTCGTCTACTATAACAATTTCAACCTTGCGATGGGTCTGTCGCAATAAAGCCTCCACGGCTTTTTCGCAATACTCCGGTCGATTTTTGTGCGTCATCACCACACCTACGTGCGATTCGTCTGCGTACGAGATCCCCATTTCCCTCGCTATTCTAATCTCTGCTGCGCTCTTTATTCTTTTATCCCTAATTTCTTCCAATCTTCTCTCAAGCGAGGTCATCTCAAGCGTCTCTGCGCGTTTCCTCGATTCCATTCGCATCCAACGCGCCTCCATATCGTCTAGCATCTTTTCGCTTGTACTCCTCTTACCATCCTCCACGCTATTCTTTTCCTCCTCGTCGTCATCGCTATCAAATCCAACTCCAGTAATCGTTGCAAACGACACGTCATCATACAAACTCTCCGTCGCGCCACCTCGCGTTTCTTTCGACATTGCGGCAAAATACATCAACGCTTCCGAATCGTTTTCGACGAACGCGTACACTTCCCCTCCTTTTTCTTCTCCTTCCTCGCGTTGTTCTCTCCTTTCCCTCACCCACGCGTTCACGCGTACCGATAACGCGCGCGTTCGTGGTCCACCTATCGGATTCGTCGCATCTCTTGGCAGCGTTTCGTATTTCACGACGACCTCGCTTTCTTCGTCGTCGTCTCTCTTCTTCTCCTTCTCTTCTTCCGCGACGAAAAGTCGCTCGAGCAGTCGTTCGCACCGGTCGTTCGCGTCGTCGCCGGCGAGTAAAATCGTGACGACCACCACCCGCGCGTCTCCTTCTCCTCTTCGTTTCCTCCCAGGAGGTCGTCGTCGCGCCACCAGTTCTCTCGCGAGCCGTCGCGCTCGCCCGTCCATCGCGCAGTCTTTGACGGCGTTGCCGTTGAGAACCACGACGAGCGCGTCATGGTCGACGTCTCTCCTCGAAGTCGCTGTCGTCGCTTGGACGACCAAGACGAAGAAGATGGCAACGAAGACGCAACGAAGACGACCGAGACGACCACCACCACCTCGCGGGGGTGTCATCGCGTCTCCCAACACGGGTGCAAAGCGACGACCAACCGACCTCTCGACGACGACGACGACGACGACGGAAAGTGAAGAGCAATCGCGCGATTCGATTGGAAAAAATGTCATGTCTCAACCGTTTTCACCATCGTCATCACTTTTCAGCGCGAGAGAGACGAAAGACGACGACGAGCAGCAGCAACAACAACAACACCAACAACAGCGGCATGCCGGTCTCGTCGCGCGCGGTGTCGCTCGTCGCGCACAAAACCATCGACTTTGACGTCGCGGAGACGCGTACGACGGTCTCGTCAACTACCCCGGCTGCGTTTTTGCGCAGCCTCGAGACGCCGTGCGCGTACACGGCGATGAAAGCGACGACAAGGGAAAAGAGGCGCGGTGGTGTTGACTCCCCCAAGGGCGGCGGTCTTGAGGTGGAAAGAATCGACGCGCACGCGAAGAGGATGTTTACAACGCTGAGCGCTGAGAAACAAAGCGGCATTTTCGAGAACGATTGGAACAAATGCAAAGAAGTGTTGGAACAGATAACGAACGCGTTGTTGGCGGGAGAGAAAGAGGAGGAAAACGAAGGACAGGACCACATGGTGACGATTGCGATTGAAGACGATGGAAACGCGGAGAGAATGAAAGCGCACGGTCTGTTGACACCGTTAGCTCCGAGGAAGAGGAAGAGCGATGAAAAGAAGGGAGAAAAGGAAGAGGTATTATTGTACGCGTTACTCCGCGGGGCGCCGAGAGAACGACCTCACGCGAAGCATACGGATTGGGTGAGGAAGAGGGAAGGGTTAGAGATTGAGAGGAACGAGTGGAATGCGCGTGAAGAAGGGAGTGGTGGAGAGAAGAAACGGAAGAAGTTTGTGGAATGCGTGTTGTGTAAACGAGTGGGAAGTAGTCTTCCGGCAGAATCCAAAGAGGAGGATTTTCTGCTTTGCGAAGGATTGACGACGAACGTGTTCGTTTTGAAACGGGATACCAATTCGGGAGGTTTGGTACTTCAAACGGCTCCAGACGCGGACGTGTTACTTGGCGTCGCTCGTCGTGCTATTTTGAACGCTTTTCCTTCCAAGACCGACGATGTTGAGGACAAGGGCAAAGACTCCCCCCAAAACTGCATCCGCCTCTCCTTATCCCATCCTCTTTGGTCCGACCGCGCGTCCTGGATCGCTTTATTCACCGTCAACTGCGTCGTCGGTGCGACATCCTACCACGGAATCGTCAACGCGTATACCGGAGAAGAACTCACGTTTCCTCCACTTCCAAAAGAAGACGACGAAGAAGAAGAAGAAGAAGAACGCGAAAGAACGCGAGGACTCGCCTCGCTCTTCCGAAGCGCCTTCTCTTCTCCTCCTCCTCCTCCTCCTTCTTCTTCTTCTTCTCCGTCGTCCTCCTCCCCTTTCCCGTTCGACGTGTTCGAATGAAGCCTCGTTCTGTGCACAAGAAATAGTAGTAAGTAGGAGTAGTGGTAGTAGGATTAGTCTTTAGTAGTAAGAGTAGGAGTACGTATGGCCACACAAAGTAGTAGTAAAAGTAAGTGGTAGTACACGTATAAGTGTAGTTTTTCCCTTGTTTATCAAAAAAATCACTCAAAAATTCAAAAAGGAAAAAAACACATCCAAAACCAAATGTCCTCTCTCCGCTCTCTCTTTCCTTTGAAAATTTTCAAAAAAAAAAGAGGAGAAAAAAGACGTGTGGTTCGAGACGAAAGCGCCCCAGAAG
>MDTG01267896.1_pt1 | contig 10599 bp, 12 predicted proteins | sample 811421 | NCBI WGS metagenome assembly MDTG01 (sample SAMN05326645, study PRJNA326480) | marine metagenome | isolation source: seawater | place: Pacific Ocean: South East | collected 2011
TTGCCGATATATTAAGAAATCTTCAAGTAATTGCTTTGGCAACAATTTTTTTTGGTATCCTATTATATTTTGCTGATGTCAAATCAAATGACGGCATTAAGGTCAAAGATTTAACAACACAAAAATCATTCTTAATAGGAATGTTTCAAATTTTATCAATTATACCTGGCACAAGTAGAGCTGGCATTGTTTACACAGGATCAAGATTTCTTAATTTGAATAGAATTGAAGCTGCTAAGTTTTCAATGATCCTATCAATCCCTGTTATAATCTTGTCTTCAGCAATACCAATAATTCAATTATTAAAATCTCCAACGAAAGAACATTTTCTTTTCAGTATGGTTGGATTCTTCGTTTCTTTTATTGTTGCTTATTTTTCTATTGATTTACTTTTAAAATGGTTGAAGTCACATTCTATGACTCCTTTTGTAATTTATCGAATTATTTTTGGAAGTATCCTTTTATATATAACACTCCAATAATGATTAGATAAAGTTTTGTAAAATATCCCTAACCGACTGTTTTGTTATACCTGTTGATTCTAGTGTATTTTGTTTTTCACTGACTACATTATCTTGCCTAAGTAATTTTACTTGATCATAAGTTATAATTGGACTTGGCAAGTATTGCATAAATAAACCCATTGTAGCCGCGACCGATAGCGGCATTGGAAGTAATAATCTTTTAACATTTAAAGTATCCATTATTAATCTATATATTTCTTTCATAGACATAATATCAGGTCCACCAAATTCAAAAATTTTACCTTTAGTTTCTTCTGAAGAAATAATCTTACATAGACCTTGAGCTAGATCTTTCACATAAACACATTGAAAACAATTGTTACCTCCTCCAAAAAGAGGAATAACAGGTAGCATTTTAACTAACTTCGCTTGAACTGAAAAAAAACCATCACCGGGACCAAAAACTATTGAGGGTCGTATAATGGTTGAATTAGGAAAGTTTTCTATAATATTTTTTTCTCCTAATCCCTTTGATTTTTGGTATTTTGATTCACTATAAATATCTGCTCCTATCGATGAAAAATGGATAAGCCTCTCGATTTCATATTTTTTTGCCAACTGAGCAATATTTTTTGGCCCAATAGCATGACAATTTTCGAATGTTTGATTTCCAATACTTTCAAATAGTATGCCGACCAAATTAATAACAATATTTGAATTTCTAATAAATGGCTCAATTGAATCTTTATTTGTAATATTGCCACTATGAATATCTAGTTGATCAATATTTCCCATCATACGCAAATTACCTGCCTGATGAGGATTTCTGCAGACAACTTTGACGTTATGGCCATCTTTCAATAGTTCTGAGATACAAAATTTCGCCAAAAACCCGGATCCGCCAATAAGTGTTATAGTTTTTTGCTTCATATTTGATAAATATACCTTTATGTACTCTTTTGAAATAAGCTAATTTTCAAGCAATGCAAACTATTTTACATAAAAATGATTTGAGTGATGACATTAAGTTTTCAGATATCATAGCTGCAGATTGTGAAATGATGGGGCTCCAACCAAAAAGGGATCCATTATGTTTAATACAATTATATGATGGAACGGGAGATTGTCATCTAATACAATTTATAGATAAAGTATATAACGCTCCAAATTTGATAAAGCTACTCAGTAGTGATAAAACTTTTATATTTCATTATGCACGTCACGATCTTGCTGCAATAAAGCATGATTTAAATGTAATGATAAAAAATGTTTACTGCACAAAAATAGCATCCAAAATCGCAAGAACTTATTCTCAAGGACACGGATATAAAGACCTGGTAAGAGAATTATTAAATATTGATATTTCAAAAAAACAACAATCAAGTGACTGGTCAAATCCTAACCTCTCAAAACAACAAATTGAATATGCGGCAACTGATGTATTGTATTTACACAATATTAAGGCAAAATTAGATGAAATATTAGTAAGGCAAAATAGGGAAACATTAGCCAAAGAATGTATAGCATTTCTTCAGCATAGAGTTGCTTTAGATTTAGCTGGTTTTGAAAATGATATATTTTCCCATTCTTCATAAAATCATGGCAAAAAAAAACATAATTAGTGATGGAAAAAAAGTTATAGATGTTGAGATACAAGGAATCAAAAAACTCAATAAGTCTATCGATAATAATTTTGAGAATGCAGTTAAGAAGCTTTCTAAAGTCAAGGGGAGAGTAATAATCACTGGTGTTGGAAAGTCAGGTCATATAGCGGCTAAAATGAGTTCAACTATGAGCTCAACAGGAACACCTTCTCAAAACGTGAGTCCTACAGATTTGAGTCATGGTGATCTTGGAATCGTAACTAAAAACGATGTTCTTATTATAATCTCTAATTCAGGAAATAGCCTAGAACTAACTAAAATTATAGATTTCGCAAAAAAAAATTCGATTGCTTTTATTGGTATTTCGCAAAATGCTGAGGGAAAGCTTTTGAAGTCCTCTAGCATTCCAATTTTAATTCGAGACTCAAAAGAAGCTTGTTCGATTGGCAAAGCACCGACTACTTCTACCACTCAAGCTTTGGTATTAGGAGACGCAATCTGTGTCGCATTAATGAAACTTAAAAGATTTAAAGTAGAAGACTATAGGCGTATTCATCCATCTGGATCACTGGGTATAAGCATGATTCAGGTAAAAGATATTATGCATACTAAAAGCAAAATGCCGATTGTTAGAGAAAGTGCTAAAATGAAGTCAGCAATTATAGAAATGTCGCGTAAAAGCTTTGGAGTTGTAGGGGTTAAAGATAAAAATGATAGGCTGATAGGTATCATTACTGATGGTGACTTAAGAAGAAACATTAATAAAGATTTTTTAAGACTGCGTGCCAAGGAAGTAATGACTCCCAAACCTAAATTTATTAATGAGGAAGAATTGATGATAAATGCTTTGAAGTTAATGAATAAAAACAAAATCACCTGTTTATTTATTGTTAAAAAAAGATCAATTAAAAAACCTGTTGGTATTATTCATATTCACGACTGCTTAAGATTAATGAGCTAAAATGTATTTTATTATAGTGAAATATTTAACTTTTTTTTTATCTATTTTACTTATTCCAAATATTTTTTTTTATATACAAAATGCATATTCAGACGAAACTAGTACTCCAATAAATATAGCTAACCCAATGTTTACTACAAAGGGGGTCGATGAAATGCCTTATAGTATTAAGGCAGACTCTGGAATTCAAAGAGGAGATGATTTGGAGCTAATAAAAATAGAAGGGAAAATTAAAAATCATAATGGTATTTGGATATATTTAAATGCAGATAAGGGTAGCTATAATCAAACAACTGATATGGTTTTCTTATTTGATAATATTGAGGTCTATATCGAGAATAAAGAGAAGTTAAAGTCAGATGAAGCAATTATTAATATAAAAGAAGATAAAATAACTATGATAACTAATGTTGAATATGTTAACCAAGATAATAAAATTACTGCTGATAAAGCAATTATAAGTAGCGATTTTCAAAACTTTGAGTATCTAGGAAATGTTCAAACTTTTATAAAAAATGAATAAAATTATATTTATATTATTTACATTTTTTTTCTGTATGACTTTAAACAGTCTATCAAAAGATAGTGAGCTAAAAATAATATCAAATAGTCTTAAAATTGATATGGAAAAAAAAGTATCAACATTCGTTGGTGATGTTTATGCTAACAATACGGATGTAAAATTATGGTCACAAGAGATGATAGTAAATTTAGAAAAAGAAACTGATGAAATCGATGAGATATTAGCAAAAGGAAACATAAAAATGATAATATTAAATAGAGGAAGTGAAATTTATGGAGATAATGCAAGATATTTTGTTAATGATGATTCTATTATTATTACTGGAAATGTTTTAGTTAAAGAAAATGGAAATGAAATTACTGGAGAAAAATTAATAGTAGATCTAACAAACTCTTCGAGTATAATGGAATCTTCAGCATCAAATCGAGTTGAAGCTACTATAATTAATAATTAAATTGGTCATGAATGAAAAGCCTCAATTAGTTTCCTCCAACAATGGACTTGTTATGAAGAATCTACGTAAATCTCTCTCAAGAAAACCTATTGTAAGAAATGTTAGTTTGAATCTAGAAAGAGGCAAAACTGTAGGGCTTCTTGGCCCGAATGGTGCCGGAAAAACAACTACCTTCTATATGATAATGGGCTTGATTAACGTTGATGGAGGTGACATATATTTAGACCAGAGAAACATTACTACATTACCTATGTATAAAAGGGCACGACTTGGGGTGGGATATTTGCCCCAGCAACCTTCAATATTTAGAGGTCTATCAGTAGAAGATAATATACTAGCAATACTTGAAACAAAAAAATATCACTCAGACCAAAAACAATCAATTTTGGAAGACTTATTAACTGAGTTTTCACTCACACACTTAAGAAGGGCAATGCCTCATATGCTAAGTGGAGGAGAAAGAAGAAGAACTGAAATTGCTAGATGTTTATGTTCAAATCCAAATTTTATTTTAATGGATGAACCGACTACTGGGGTTGATCCAATAGGAATTAATGATATTAAAAATCTTATTAAACAATTAATGAAAAAAAATATTGGCGTCCTAGTAACTGATCATAATGTTCGAGAGGTTTTAGATATTTGTGACTACTCATACGTAATGCACGGGGGGGAAATCATTGCTGAGGGAGAAAGTAATCAAATTCTAGGTGATAAAGAAGCAAGAAAATTCTATTTAGGCGATAGCTTTAAATATTAACAATATCAGAAATTAACTCTCTTAAATTACATTTGTAGCTTAGATTATTATACTTCTTCATCGATTTGACTTTCATTTTGATCAATAGATATATCATCAACTTCACTATCTATTACTCCAACGTCTTGATCTGCTTCTTCCAAGCTAATTGTTGCATCTTCATCTACGTCTCCAATTGAAATCTCATCTTCAGCAGCTAAAGATTCCGTTGCATCACTACCTACTAAATTATCATCGGATACTGATTCTACATCATCAGAAAAAACTTTTTTAGCTTCTGATGAAGCTTTCTCTGATGCTATATCCTCGACACTTGCACCGCAGGATGGACAAGTGAGAGGGTATTTACGATTCAGGTCATAAAACTTGGTTTCGCATGCTGGACAAACTACTTTTTTTCCCCATTCTACTTTCGGCATAATCTTAACTTTGGTAATATAAATTTAAAAGGTTAACTTTATGGTACTTAAATATATAATATACCTAAACATACCTTAAGAAATTAAATTGACAAAACAAAAAATGAACAAATTAGTTGGATCTCTTAAAATTGTTGGAGATAAATCTATATCTCACAGAGTTCTGATCTTATCATCTTTATCTACAGGAAAATCTGAAATATTAAATCTATTAGAGTCAGAAGATATTTTTAGCACAATAAATATTTTAAAAGAACTAGGAATTAAAATTGAAAAGAAAAAAAATAAATGGGTAGTGTATGGTAATGGAACAAATGGCTTTATTCAGCCAAAAAAAGCTTTAAATGCTAACAACTCAGGAACTACTGCTAGATTGCTTATTGCATCAGTAAGCCCTAACCCTATTTTTTGTACTTTTATTGGGGACCAATCTTTAATTAGAAGGCCCATGTCAAGGATAACTAATTTCTTAGAAAAAATTGGAGCAGATATTTCTTTAACAAATAATGATTTTTTACCTTTAACAATTTCAGGAACAAAAAACCCTCTACCTATTTCTCATCAAATTACAAAACCCTCAGCCCAGATAAAATCAGGGTTAATTTTTGCGGCATTGCAAATTTCTGGAACTACAACAATTTATGAAAAAAGAAAAACGAGAAATCATACTGAATTGCTTTTAAACTATTTGAAAATTAATCATAAAATTGAAAGATATTTAAGTAACGGACAAAAAATTACGATCGATGGCCTCCAAGAAATAAAGGCAAGAAATTTTAAAGTAGGCGGGGACCCTTCTTCAGCTGCATTCTTTGTAGTCGCTGGGCTGATATTAAAAGAATCAAAAATAACGCTTAAAGATATTGTAATAAATAAGACAAGAATAGCCTATATAGAAATTTTGAAACAAATGGGTGGAAAAATAAAAATAAAAAAAACAAAAAAATGTGCTGGTGAACAGTTAGGGGAAATTACTGTCTTGTCAAGCAAGTTGAAAGGCATAACGATACCATCAAAACTGTCACCAATGCTTATTGATGAATATCCAATTATTTCAATAGCTGCTGCATGTGCGAAAGGTACAACAAAAATGCAAGGCCTCAATGAATTAAGATTTAAAGAAAGTGACAGAATTAAAAGTATTCATGATAATTTAAATAAATGCTCATTAAATTGTAAGGTTGAAAAAGATAATATCGTTATCAAAGGGTCGCAAAATATTATAGGAACAAAAAAAACTATTAAAACATTTAATGATCATAGAATTGCTATGTCATTCTATATTTTAGGATTAGTTACTGAGATCCCGATTAAGCTTGATAACGAAAATTGTATTAATATCAGTTATCCATCTTTCAAAAAAGATTTGAATAAATTACTAAAAATATAATTAAAATGGTAAAGATCATAGCAATAGATGGACCTGCATCATCTGGCAAATCTGAAATGTCAAAAAAATTATCTAAAAAATTTAATGCGCCAATATTATTTAGTGGAAAATTGTATAGAGCTATTGCTTTAGAATTAATAAATCAAAAAATAAATTTAAAAGATACAAAGAGCATCATAAACCTTGTAAGAAATATTAAACTTGATGATTTAGATTCAAAAAATCTTTATTCACATCAAATAGATAGAGTTTCATCTCAGATTTCATCTATTAAAGATTTGAGACTTTCGTTAATAAAATATCAAAGACAATTTCCAAAAAAGTATTCCAAATCTAAAAAATACGTAATTGTTGAAGGTAGAGATATTGGAACAGTAATATTTCCAAAATCAGACTTTAAAATCTTCATGTGGGCTTCATCTGAAGAACGTGCAAAAAGAAGGGCCGCCCAGGTAGCTAAAAATAAAAAAGTCCCCAATATTAGCCAAATACATAAATTGATTAAAGAAAGGGATATTAGAGATATCACTAGAAAAACCGCGCCTCTAATACCTGCTGTAGATTCTTACTTGATAGATACTACTTTTTTAGATATAGAACAGACCTTTAATACAATAATAAAGATAATCAAAAGAAATAATTTATGAATGAGCTAGTCAATAGAGAAAATCAAACTTCTGAATTTGATAAACTATTGGCTGAATCTATTGACAAATCAAACTTAAAAGAAGGCTCAATTATTCAAGGTACAATTTCTGAAATAGAGGAAGATGCAGTAATTATTGATATTGCAGCTAAAGTAGAAGGAAGGGTCGCTAAAAGGGAATTTATTTTTGAAAAAGAAAGTAAAGAATTATCTGTAGGTCAAAAGATTGACGTGTATCTAGAAAAAATCGAAAACCACAATGGTGAATGTATATTATCCAGATCTAAAGCTAAGTCAAAAGAGGTGTGGTCTCAAATAGAAAAATCTTTTGAGTCAGGAGAGCTTGTTGAAGGCGTAATTACAGGAAAAGTCAAAGGTGGATTATCTTGTGAAATAGGTGTAACTGCCTTCTTGCCCGGAAGTCAAATTGATACCAGACCTGTAAAAGATATTAGTCATCTTCTAAACGTTCCCCAAAAATTTAAAATCCTCAAAATGGATCTAAAAAGAAACAATATTGTTGTAAGTAGAAGATTAGTTTTAGAAGAAATGCATAAAGAAGTTAGAGAAGAAAGATTTCTACAATTAAAACTTGGCGATGTTGTTGATGGTAGAATAAAAGCAATAACAGATTATGGTGCCTTTGTTGATCTTGGTGGGTACGACTCATTATTACATAGTAGCGATATAACCTACAAAAGAATTGGTCATCCATCTGAAGTATTAAAAATTGAGCAAAAGGTTAGTGTAAAAATAATTAAGGTTGATCCAGAAAAAAATAGGGTTTCAGTAGGGATGAAACAGCTTGAAGAAGATCCTTGGATGAAAGTCAAAGATAAATTAAATGTTAATGATCGAGTAAGTGGAGTTGTAACAAATGTTACTGACTATGGAATATTTATTGAAATTGAAAATGGAGTTGAAGGTCTTTGTCACAAAGACATGCTAACTTACAGTCAAAAACAGAACTCTAAGCCAGGAAATCTATACGCCAGGTCACAGTCTGTTGAATGTCAAATCCTTGAGATAGATAATGAAAAAAGAAGATTAAGCCTTGGAATTAAGCAATTAGCGCCTAACCCATGGATAAAATTCAATGAGAAAAATCCGATAGGTACAATCATTGAAACAACAATTACTTCAATAAAAGATCATATTATTTTTTGTTCTTTAGATGAGGAAATTGAAGGTGCTATTTTTAGTAAAGATCTTTCATGGGATAATGATCCTAAAGAAGAAATCAAAAAATATAGCACAGGGGATAAGATAAAGGCTAAAATTATAACAAATGATAATGAAAAAGTTTCGCTATCAATGCGTGAAGTTGAAGGAAATCCATTTGATGAGTTAAAAGGTAAAAGTAAAGGTGATGTGGTTACATGTAATGTTGTTGAAATAGGAGATTTTGGAGTAAAAGTTAGGATCGGAGATAATGGTCCAAAAGCTATAATAAAGAAAAATGACTTAGCTCTTAGAAAGCCTGATGCAAGGCCTGAAAGATGGGCAAAAAATGACAAACTCGATGCACAAATAACAAGCCTTGATATTTCCTCTTATAAAGTCTCTCTTTCAATAAAAAGTCTTGAAGAATCCAACGAAAAAGAAGCTATAGAAAAATATGGAGCAAAGGATTCAGGGGCTTCATTAGGAGCAATCCTTGGAAAAGCGTTGGGAAGAAACGATTCTGAGAAATAATTCTTCATAAAATCAATTATTTACAATAACTTTCATTATCATATAATTAGGCCATGAGCTTAATTAAATCTCAACTAATACAGAATATTACAGAAGCAAACCCTCATTTATTTGTAAGAGACGTCGAAAGAATTGTTAATACCATCTTTAATGAAATTACTCAGTCTTTAGCTGATGGAAAGAGAGTTGAATTAAGAGGCTTCGGGGCTTTTTCAGTGACGCGACGTGAGGAAAGAATAGGCAGAAACCCAAGAACAGGGGAATCCGTAAATGTTGAAGAAAAATTTATTCCAAGATTTAAAACTGGAAAAGATATGAGATTAAGATTAAATCCAAAAAATAATATTTCTGAAAGCCGAAAAGAAGAAGATAAAAATTAATTTTCTGGTAATTCGTTTTGAATAAAAATCCTATTTTTTGTGCAGTTGACACAAGTGATATTAAATTTGCAACTAATCTTGTTAGACAAATTAAACCTTACATTGGTGGTATTAAACTAGGATTAGAATTCTTTACATCTTGTGGAATATCAGGCTGCCACACAATAAAAGAATTAGACCTACCTTTATTCATAGATCTTAAATTACATGATATTCCAAATACTGTCACTTCAGCCTTAAGAGGGATATTTTCATTAGAGCCAGAATATACGACTCTTCATATTTCTGGGGGATCAGAAATGCTTAAAAGTAGTGTAAGTTTAAAAAATGAGATACAAAGCAAAACTAATCTTTTGGGAGTAACTATACTTACAAGTTTTGATGACAGTACCATAGAAGAACTAGGTTTTGGATCATCTGTAAAGCATTCAATAGAACAACTAACCTCAATTGCTAGTGATAGTGGGCTAGATGGTATAGTTTGCAGTCCTCACGAGGTAAGTAATATAAAAAGTGTTTACAAAAATCAACTGAAGTTAATTGTTCCTGGGATAAGAAATAGTGATGAGATTAAAAATGATCAAAAAAGAACCCTGTCAGCTAAAGAAGCAATGAGTGCTGGAGCAGATATCCTTGTAGTGGGGCGACCAATAACACAAGCTGAACATCCAGCTAAAGCTGCTGAAAACTTATTACAGGAAATAATGTGAGTGAAAATTTTGTTAAAATATGTGGAGTAAATTCTGAAGAAATTGCTATTCACGCAGTTAATGCTAATGCAGATTATTTAGGTTTTATTTTCTATCCTAATTCTCCAAGAAATATTTCTTTTGAAGAATCTTCAGCTATCATTAGTAAAATCAAAGATAAGATTCCTTCTGTAGCTGTAACTGTTAATCCAGATGACTCTATAATAAAAAAAATAATCGAAATTGGATTTCCAATGATTCAGTTGCACGGCAATGAATCTCTTGAAAGGGTTAAAGAAATTAAAAGTTTATCATCACTTAAAATCATAAAATCTTTTGGTATAGAGAATGCCATAGATCTTGAACAAACTAATATTTACGAAGAGGTGGCAGATTACTTATTATTTGATGCCAAACCAAACGAAAGTGAACTTCCTGGAGGAAACGCAAAAACCTTCAATTGGTCGTCTTTAAATGGATATATCTCTAAAAAAGAATTCTTCTTGTCTGGAGGTTTGAACATTGAAAACGTTGAAACTGCAGTAAATTCTAATCTAACTAATTTTTTTGATGTATCTTCTGGAGTTGAATCAAGTCCTGGAGTAAAAGATAAA
>MDTG01296283.1_pt1 | contig 10599 bp, 5 predicted proteins | sample 811421 | NCBI WGS metagenome assembly MDTG01 (sample SAMN05326645, study PRJNA326480) | marine metagenome | isolation source: seawater | place: Pacific Ocean: South East | collected 2011
ACCGAACCCGTCGTCACCGAACCCGTCGTCACCGAACCCGTCGTCACCGAACCCGTCGTCACCGAACCCGTCGTCACCGAACCCGTCGTCTGAATTTTCTTCAGCGTAAGCATCGGCAGCTTGAGCAGAGCTTAGTGCAGATTCAAGTGCGGCAATCACTTGTTCTTGGAAGACTACAGATTCTGCCTGCTTAGCTTCATTGATTGATATGTGAGCCTTCACAGCTGCTTTACCAGCTTCGACAAGCGCATCACCAATACCTTCTTCGAAGCTAGCTTCTGGTCCTACTCCGAAGGGTAAGTCGCCGGGCTTTATAGGTGCAAAGGGGTCATCATCAGCAAAGGGGTCATCATCAGCAAATGGGTCTTCCTTGGCTGCTTCAAAAATATCTTTCTCCTCTTCAGTGTCACTGACTTTGGTCTCTCCAGTCGGTCCTTCAGGTTTTTCTTTGGGTTTATAATCAGGTAAGTGAGTTTTTCTGACGTCAGTAATTTCATTGGCAATGCCTATTTGCCGAGCTTCTAATTCAGATCGATTGTCATTGAATAGATTTGGTTTAGGTGCATTTGCATCAACGACTGGGGGCTGAGTGTCTTCTTTTAATTCTCTTTGAATAGCTATTAAATGTTGAATGGCATTAATTAAATCATCAAAGCTGTCCTCTTCGGCACTTAATATTTTTTGAGCAACTCGAAGAGCTTCGATAGCCTTTCCTTGGTCTGTTCCCGCTGCGAGAGCTTGATCCTTAAGAAGATTGTCTACTGCGGAAGACATTAATGCTTCAGGATCTGAATCGTTGAGTGACTTTTCTGTGGCTTCGAAACGGTCCCCTGCGGCTGTACCTTTTGAAGCCTCTTTAGATTGAACAAGTAAATCTATGAATTCAGCGTATCGGTTGATGACAGAGTCCTGAACTCTTGAAAGGCGCCCTCGATCAAGGTTCTTTGAGTCTGGATTGACTTGCATCTTACGAATCCAGTCGATTGAACCTTTTTTTAGTAATTCCTCTGATTTTATGATTTCAGTAAGTTCTCTCAGAAGACGATCATCAACTAGAATTGATTTTGCTCCCTCAATGACTTTATCAAGGTCTGTAATAACTTTTCCTATTCCTTCTTCAGCGCCTTTAATATGAGGTAATGATCCGTCTATATTCACTTGAGCTTGCCGAAGTTTTTCAGCAACGCTTGGAACATCTTTTCTAGCTACAGTAAGAAGGAGGTTACTAGTTTCCTTTAATTGATCGCCATTGCCCTCTTCTAGGAGGCCGTTAGACTCTAGGTCGGACAATAAGAAATTCATTCTTTTTGCGATGTTTCTAGCTCTTCGACCTACAGTGTCTTGCCTCCGAGCTTCCTTAGAGAGTCTGGGTCCAGTTTGAAGTAAATCTGCGTTTGGATTGATTGCAGATTTTATCGAAGGTATTTCTTTTCCTGCTGAGGTCTTTACCTCTTCAGATTTTACCGGTGAATCAGATTTCGATGCTTCTTCTGATACAGCAATTGTACACAATGAAAAAGTGCAAGTGATTAAAAGTAAGATTTTATTTATAAATGATTTGTTCATTTTTCTTCGCTTTCCTGTTGTCTTAATTGCTTTACTTGAGTAGATGCAGTTTCCTCACTATCGCGGGCTCTCTTAATTTGATCCTGCTGACTTGCAAGTTCAGCTCTATACCATTGCAGATACCTTTCGGGTGTGACAATTGATATCTTTCGACTAATTGATTGCCTGATATGTTTTTTTTCACCTGGGAAAAGGTCTTGGACTTCGATTTGATATGAAATTTGATCTCCAGGTTTAAGATCTTTTATTTGTTCTGATAATTTCCAAGGATACTTATGGTTTATCGAAGGCTTTCCTTCGAAGTCTTGAATTTCATTTCTAATTATCTCGGTTTCGCCGTCACTTTTACTACCGTCTCTTTTGACTGAAAACGTGAGATGAGATTTTCCAATACCATAATCGTCTGTCCCTTTGAAGTTTATATTTACTGTCTTTTTGATTGTGGCGAGGCTATCAGCACTCGGGGTTATTAATTGAATCTCAGGCAAGGTGTCATCAATAACTTTAACGCTATTTTGAACATCAATATACTGAAAATCTTTTCCGCTTTCTCCTTCGGTCCAGAGGAATGAGTAATTAAATGCTTGGTCTGCTTTTTTCGTAAAAGTGATGAGCTTTCCATCTTCACTTATTACTGCGTTGATCGTTTCTTCCTCACCAATTCTTACTTCCATTGCCTTAACCTTAGTTATAGTACTAATTTTCCACTTTAGTTGAGTTCCCTGTGGGGCATCCATATTGAGTTCCGTAATCGCCTCAGATTTTTGATTTATATATTCAGGAAAAATTCGCTCAACTACATAGCTATAACTAGGTTGTTTAATAACTTGAATTTCATGAGTTTCGCTTTTGTCATCATTGGCCTTAATATAGAATTCTGTATTTTCAGTGATCTCTTCTAATTGTCTTTCGTAATTTAAACTATTATTGGCTAGTGGATCCATTTGTACTGGATTAGATGTCCATTCTTCGATGCCTTTTGTTCTTGTGTAAAGCTGGGCAGTAGAAACAGTTTTACCATCAGTTAGAACTTTAATTTTTAAAGAGCCTCCAGATTTAACCTTAAAAGTAGTTCCCACCTTCATCACCTGTTCTTCCACCTGAATGGTATTAATGTTCGTCTCTGTGGGATAGTTTGCGTCTTTCCCGACTAACCTTTGAAACAATGTGCCAACTTGCTCCTTCCATTTGAAGCTAATTAATCCAAAGAATATTATCAAAGCTAGGCTTACTTGAACTATTCTCCATATTTGTCCCCAAGGTACAATTTCCTGAAAATCTAAAGATTTTGTTTTTTCGTTGGCCTTATCTTCGATCGCTTTAATTATTTCTTTAGGAGCTTTCGCCTCTGAATCTTCATCCGAAAGTTCCGTATAAGTAATGAGTATTGAGGATAAACCTGGATTCTTTGATTCAACTTGAAGGGCAGTTCTAACAGGGTCATAACTTTTACGATGTTTCCACCATTCATTATAAATAACATAAGCAACAATTCCTACATTAATGAACGTTAGAAATAGTCCGTAATTGTTATCACCGAGCCCTTTCCAAATTAGGATGTCAATAATCAGAGAGGTGATAATCAGGGAAACAATCCAGATTATAGATCTTACCAAGCCCCTGGTGTTAATGAATCGTTGCTCTCTACTCCAAGCAGCCTTGAGCTTATCATTGATATTTAACTGGTATCCTTGTTGCATTTTATTTTAGAAAGTTTTTATACGAGGTTTTCTCTTCTTCTGAAGAACCATTCGGTTCCTGCAAAGATTAGTACTAAGAGAAATAAAATTTCTTTATCCCAAAGTTCTTCTATGATTTCCACTTCGCTTTCTCTTGGAAGTTCATTATCGAATGTATCTATGAAAGCCTGTAGGTCTTGTTGACTCAAAAATTTACCCCCTGAAATTTCCGCCATTTCTTGAGCAATATCAGGTCTAGATCCGGTCTCTCTATCCTCTGGATTTATAGTGGCAACCTCAAATTCAGGAGTATTAGCTCGACTCTCGTCTGAAGGACTTGCTTTAAGAACATAATAGCCGTCTTCTCCAGCAACATAAGAGCCAGAAAATAGTCCATCCGTCTCGGGCACTGGACTCAGTTGAATTTCTGATGAGGAGTCAGGTGAACCTTTAGGCTCAATGAATACTGTATATTGTTCTATGTCGGTAACAGGTTCAAAGGACTCCGAGAGAACGTTAGCGTATATTTGAACTGTATCACCTTCACTGAAGCTAGAACGGTCAGTTTCAATCGTTATCTGTTTGTTTTGACCAAGGAGTCTTGAAAGTGTGAGGAACTGTATCGTTTGACCCCAGAACCTAGCATGATATCTATCACCAACTTCTAGTCTCATTCTCCAAAGGTCTTCAGTGCCCACAAATAAGCTTTTGCCGGTTCCGTATCGCTGCCATGCGACTAAAGGGTACTGATCAAAGCCCTCGGGTGATCCAGAATGGCTTAGGAGGACAGTAGCCCCAGCCTTTGCACCATCAAGAGGAGGTAGCTGGTGCATACGGTTTACTTTTTGCCAAATTCTATCAGTTGTATCGTCTGAAAGGGAAAGAGACGTTGATTGACTTAGTCTGCCAGCAGAAGTCACTACAGGGTGTGTTCCGTTAGCGATCGGGTTCCAGCTTCCAGCTCCAATTTTCACAGGTAGAATATCGGCTATGGCTGTGTCTTTATATGAAGTAGGAGCTGCAACTGGGCCGGCAAGCATCATAAGTGAGCCTCCTCTTTCTTTAACGAGTTCATCGATTAGTTCAATTTGATCAGTGTTGAAATACCCTGAAGGAACATCACCAAGAATAACTAGATCATACTTGAAAAGGTCCTCTTTATTTGTTGGTAAACTGCCGATATGCCGTGGGGATGATCCGGCGAGAGCTGGATCTCCTTGGGTCATAAGAAAGCGGACGTCAAGCCTTGGATCTCTAAGTAAAACCCAACGTAAATATCTAAACTCCCATCTCGGTATCCCCTCGACATAAAGAACTTTTATTTTCTCGTCGAGGATTCTAACGCTGTGATTTGCAGAGTTGTTTTTGTCAGTTGTTTCATCATTAAAAGCTGTTGAGGAAACTTCAAGTTCGACAGTTCCTGATTCTTGGTCTGGGACGAATATTATTTCTGCAAATTGTATACCGTCTTTTAATTTAACTTGTTGGGAAGGCTGATCAGTCCCATCAATTTTGAGAGTTAATTCAATGGTTCTTTCATTGTAACCCTTTGATTCGATTTGGACTCTTAGTGGAACACGATCACCCTTGAAAACTACGTCTGGTCCGATAATTTTTCGAATATGAATATCAGGAGGTGAGGGCAGTCCAAGGTTAAGGGTATGTATAGGGATGTCCTGTTCAGCGTAATTTCTGGCAGATTCTACAGGATCTTTACCCTTTACTGAGATGAAGTCACTTAAAACGACTATCCCGGCGACTTCTCTTCCAGCAAATTTCCCTACTGCTTCATTTATAGCTGATCCTACTGCTGTGCTGGAACCCTCAGCAATGAAATCTAATTTCAGTGATTTATTCAGATCTACATTTTCCTCGTTAGCTTCGTTCTCTTCTTTTTCGATTGGCTTTAGTTGGCTGTCAAAGGTGTAAGCGCTAACATTAAATTTATTGCTGAGTTGGTCAATGATATCGCTATTCTCGATGGTCCCTTTGGCAAGATCAATGCGGTTTGGGTTTCCAATTTTACCCTGAATTTCATTAGCCTTAGTTACGTCAAAATTTTGATCTTGTTTAATTTCTCCTAATGCTCTTGCTGCATTTTCAATAGAGTTGGCGTTTCTTTGATCTTTAGTATTCATACTCGTCGAAGTGTCGACAAGGAAAAGCATGTTTCGTTTGTAAGAACTTGACTTTATTATTTTCGCGAAAGGTCCCATGAAAATTATAATTAGAATTAATAAAGCCAGTCCCTGGCAGAGAGTCATTATAACACGCCTACTCTTCGGTAGTTTTTTCTCTGAACGATAAAGGTAAACAGAAAAAATGATTGCCGCTATGATAAGAGAAAGAGCAACAACTGCTCCATGAGACCATTCGATTGTGAAGGAATCGATTTGTTGGTTTTCGTCGAGGCTTAGAAGTTTTTCTAGCATTGTAGTGAATGTTTTCCTTAGGTTCTACGGGCCGCAGCCACGTTACTGAGTTGAAGTGAGGCAGCGATGTCGGTCTCGCCTTTGCTAATTTTATTAGTAAAATATTTGGCCAGAACTGACTGCAAAATAAAGCAAGCGATACAAAGTATCAGTAGAAGAGAGGTCAGGTCACTGCCTGTTCTTTTATTTAGTATCGCTTCATCGGGAGATTCGACAATGATGTCAACATTGTTGATTGTACCAATCGTTTCCTTTAGTGCGTCACCAGCTGAGACTTGAACATTTGATTCTACAGAATCTGAATTTACAGCTATGGAGCCTATAATAGAGTTCTGAGAGTTGAGTACATTATAGATTCCGCTTTCGGTAATATCCGTAGGTTTGATGTCTACTTTAAAGATTTCATTTGTGGTTGCTGATACAGTTACTTTTGAAGTTTCTGTATCTTCAGTACCATTCTCACCAATATTATTTTTCTGTAGTTTTGCATCGGCTGGCAGTATTCCCTCAATACTAATACTCTTGGCGTTGTGGACCATTGCGAGTCTAGATCCAGGTTTGCTAGTTGTTGTAGTTGCAGCCTGTTGAATCATAATGGCATAAACAGGGTGAAGGACAAGATTGCTCCATGAGCGATCAGCACTAGTTGAGCAGATCATTACTGAGCCTTCTCCAATATCTTTAGAGACTAATAAAGGTGCTTCGTTTTCTACTAAGTTAAGGATAGTTTGGGAGCCGGATAGAGGCTTTAGTTCAATAACACTATTTAACTTTGCGGCATCTATTAAATCCTCATCCATCAATTTTACGACTCTAGCAAGTGGGTGATCAGAGCTAGGAACAGCTAATGTCCATTGACTACCATCTTCTTCACTGGCTGTGGTTTTATTACCAATTACAGCTGGTAAAATACTTTCAGATGTAATTCCAAAAGCTTGCCCGTATTTTTCCTTGTCGATATTATCTCCAGCAAAAATAATAAGGCCTCCACCATTAGTGGTGAAGCTTTTCAATTTTGCTGCAATTTCAATTGAAGGGGATGAAACGTTCGCCAAAATGATTATGTCGTAGTCATTGAATTTTTCTAATGTTAGGTCTGATGAATCGACAGAGGTGACCTGTATTCCTGCTCCTTCATCGGTGTTTCTTAACCGGAGTGCATTTTCAAGAAAAAATAGCCCATTAGTTGAGTTGCCAAGTACTTCACTAGCAGAGTCGGTAGCGCAGAGGACCCTTATCTCAGGACGGACATTAACAACAGTGTGCCGCTGATTGTCCTCACTTAAATTATCTTTGGATATTTTTGCAGAAACACTTAAGTCTCCTGGCTTGTTATAATTTGCTAGGAAAGAAATCACTTTTGATTCGTTTGATTCTATTACTCCAAGAGGTTGCCTGCTCACAAGGTTTCCATCTTGATAGAATTCAATGTTTCCTGAATTAGCATCATTAGTACCATGATTTTTAACAGTTGCTTCGAATCTAGCGACTCCACTGTTGTTTAATGAGCCAGAAACATATTGGAGAGAGGTGATGCTTCGATTGTCGTCATTTTCAGATTTTACCGGAATGACATAAATACTTGCAGGAATGTCGCCAAGTATTCCTCTCGCTTCACTTGAAAGGCTATTCCAATCAGATTGCTGTGCATCAGTAATGATATGTATTTCTTTTGTGCCTGCCTTAATTTCTTCTGCCATCTCTTTTAGGATGGGTATGCTGTTTTCAAGATTACTCTGGTGTTCTGAAGCGCCTTTTTTCTTAGCCTGGTCTAAAACCTTACTAACCTCGTTAGCGTCATAATCAGCAGAGCGGAGGGGCACTTTTTCTATATCACTACTTTCTTTTTCATTTAAAAAAATAATACTAATTTTATCTCCAGGTGATGCTGTTCCGGTAACTTTCCTAGCTAACTCTATAGCATTTTCAAACCTAGTTGTTGCCCCATGATTCATGCTCATTGAATCATCGATTGCTACGATCATTCCTACTCTTGAATCCCCTATAAATTCTTTATCTGTTAGTACTGGTCTTAATAGTGCGGCAGCTAGTAATAATAGAGTAAGGCATCGTAGTAGGAGAATTATAAAGTCCTCTAATTTGAGTTGACCGGATCTAACAACCAAAGCCCTTCTTAAAAGCTCCATTGCAGCCCAATCAGTTTCTTTACGGTTTTTCCTGTAAAGAAGGTGTATGATTATGGGTACGGCAACTCCAATTGCTGCAAGCGTGCCCCACACTGATAATAGATTAAGAGAAGACATTTAAATTTTGTATCTTAAGTTCTTGGTTGAGAGTTTTCCTTTTTGGCTGATGACGATACGAAATGAGCGTCTCTGAGCTCAACTGCACAGGGAAAAATCAGCCTGCCTTGAAAATTAACTTCAAGCTCAAGAATTGATCCTGATTTGATGTTAATTTGAATGAGTTGTTCATCGGAACTCGGCTCAACATGAGTGATGATGTTTTTTTCAGAACTGCCTAGTGAAGTCATAACTGAGCCTCTATTTCCTTCGCTGGGAACTATAGTTGAGCGGAAAATAATTTTCCCATCCCCAATCTGAGGCGCTACATAAGTTATCTTGGATTTTGGGTTTACTTTTAATGAACTTAGAGCCTCGCCGGAAGGCTTAATTATTTTCGGAGCAGGTGGTGGGATGACGAGTCCAGTAGCCTTATAGGTCTTGGCTCTTAGATCTGAAAGCCAGACGACATTTTTCGGTCGCCGTTTTAAACTGTGTATATTATTGATAGGAAAGCGAAGTTTTCCAACGCCAGAATGTAACATTGAAAAATGGTCGCCACCTTCTTCAATTATGATACTTCCCATAATTTTGGTTCCATCCGTTAAAGAAAGTTCGTCTAACTTATTTGCCTGCTGTGAACTCTCGTTACTAACAACAAACCTCCTCACTCCTGTTCGGGGTATCGGTATGATGCCTAAGGGGCTTTCGATAGCGATATCCTTTTGTCTAATCCATATTAACTTTCCAGGAATAGGCTCTCCTTCCAAACGATAAAGAGTCCCTGGTTGAGTGCCATTTTCAGGGTCCTTCTCTTTCTTGTTAAATTCGAGCATCGATATTTGAGAAAGAGGTATGGCCTGGGTGCCTGCAAAACGAGTCTGGACTTTGATTGATTGATTTTCAATTCCAGTAATTGTGCAAAACCAGATCTCTCCATTTTTAAACTTAATAAAATCTGCATTATCTGGGAGGCTTGTTGGATTATTTGTATTAATACTTAAAATGTTCTCCAAAGGAGTAGATTCATTTTTTGTGTTAGTAAACTTACCTTCCCTTAAATTAAAAGGACCTGAGATTCTCTTTCCTGAATCAATTAGTTGAGCAAAACCTGAATTATTTTCATTATCTAAAGGAGCCTTTGATATGATTCTTCCTTTTGATGTACTCGTTTGAACTATTTGGTCGAGATTAATATGTCCCCACATGCTTGTCGCTTTATCAACGACTTGAAAGCGAGCCTCCTTATTTTGAAACTCTTGAACATCAAAACTAACTTGTTTAAAGATATCAGAATCATTTCCATTTGCTGTTCTAATTACTTTACCTTCGATAATTAAGTTAGCTTGGAGCATGGTAGGAGAAGATCCTCCACTAAGAAAAAAAGAAACATAAGGTCGTTCAATCTTAAAGCTTGGACTTGTCAGAGTTCCTGTGGATTTAGGATTTTCAGTTACAGTCGTTAAAAACCATTTGCCCTCGTATCGGCCCACTCTGGCGCGTAATTTTTGCGTCCCAAGACGGAACTCTCTATTAAAAGCATCGCCTTGGAATTGCCAACCCCATGTCTTCATTCGCCCTAAGTCTCTTTGCTCAAAATTAGTTATGAGAAGATCACCATTGGCTAATTGATTTGACGTTGGGTCATCTGCTTCTTTTGCAGAAGAGATGAAGCAAGTTGCGATAAGAGTGAACGCAAATATTTCGATTTTTTTAATCACGCTAATTTATCTAGATTTGGCCATTGCTGTCCTTCTTAGTAGATAATCAGATATAGTTTTTTCTACTGGGTCTTTGGTGTTCACAAGAACGTAATCGACCTCATTTTTTGCACAGGAACTTTTGATTTCATTAACAAAAGACTCTAGCTCTTTGAGGTAATTTTCTCTTACTCTTGCTGGTTGGGTGACGAGTTCACCTTCACCCTCAAGGCCCAAAAACTTCCACATCCCATTTAGAGGAAAATTTAATTCATAGTCATCAAGAATATGAAATAGAATGACGTTATGGCCACCGTATCTCAAGTGGCTGAGTCCGTTCATAAATTCTTCTGTGTTATCAAACAGGTCAGAGAACAACATGACGAATCCACGCTTTGACATGCGGTGTGCAAAATCGTGTAAGATTCCACCCACATTTGTTCTGGGCCTAGGCTCGAGTTTTTCTAGCTGATCAGATATATCATTTAGAACGCTCATGCTGCTCTTTGGATTGACGTAGTTGCTAAGCTCTCCATCAAATATGCCCACTCCTGCAGAGTCCCCTTGGTTTATGGTTATGTATGCAAGGCTAGCTGCCATAAATTTTGCATATTCTAACTTCGTTAGATTTTTAGGGTTGGATCCATAAGTCATGGACTTACTACCATCCACTAGCAGGTTAGCTATGAAGTTAGTTTCTGCATCGAACTGCTTAATGTAGTAACGATTAAATCTAGCGTAAGCTTTCCAATCAATATGTTTCGTCTCATCACCAGCGACGTACTGCCTGTAGGCAGAGAATTCACTGCTGATACCTCTCGCAGGGCTCTTATGAGAACCTATTCTTAACCCCTCGACGACTTGCCTTGCTGCGATTTCAAGGCTGCCGATTTGCTTAAGTTTTTCGGGGTCTAGGTATTTTTTCTTATGCTGCGCCATGGAGTTCCTCGCCCTCAGGTGTCACATCAAGTAGCTGTTC
>MDTG01322303.1_pt1 | contig 10599 bp, 8 predicted proteins | sample 811421 | NCBI WGS metagenome assembly MDTG01 (sample SAMN05326645, study PRJNA326480) | marine metagenome | isolation source: seawater | place: Pacific Ocean: South East | collected 2011
AGCTGGTAGAGCATCGCCCTTACAAGGCGAGGGTCGGGGGTTCAATCCCCTCAGCACCCACCAAATTTGGAGCGGTAGTTCAGTTGGTTAGAATACCGGCCTGTCACGCCGGGGGTCGCGGGTTCGAGTCCCGTCCGCTCCGCCATTCAAGGATTCTGGCGCCTCTCTTTTGGGCGCCGGCATTTTTTAATTTATTAGAATATATTTATTATGCTGCAAAATATCCGTGAAAGATTAACAGGTAGAGTTGCTCTGGTAATTCTTGGGGCAATTGCTCTCTCATTTATTTTCGTTGGAGGAGCTAGCTTCACCACAATAGGCTCCTCTTATGTCGCTAAAGTTGACGGCTCTGATATCAGTATCAGTCAATTTGAATCAGCTTATCGAAGTCAACTCCAAAGCAATCCTCAATTAGCAAGTTTACCTCTAGAATTTCGCATACAACTCCGAAAGAATATTGTTGAGCAATTAATTCAACAACAGGTTATAGATAATTACTTGGAAGAATTAGGTTTTGCTATTTCAGATGATCAATTAATTGAAGCTATTCATCAATTTCCTGAATTTCACTCTGAAGGCCGCTTTGATAAAGAGATATATTTATCTTATCTAGAGAGCATAGCGATGACACCTGCCACATTTGAAGTTTCGTTGAAAGATAATTTACGTAGATCTCAATTACAGCGAGCTATTCGCGGTTCTACTATAGTAGCGCCCTCAGCATATCGAAGATATTTAAATCTTGCTTTTGAGATTCGTAATGTTTCAATTTCCGAAATTACCCCTGAATCTGTTGCAACTCAGATTAATGTTACTGAGAATATGATTATTAATTCTTATAATGAAAATAGCACAGATTATTTTTTGCCAGAATCTGTAGATTTTGATTATATTGAAATAAATCGAAATGCTGTTTCCTTTGATTTACAAGTTACAGAGAAACAGCTTATGGATTATTACCTAATCAATCAAAATCGTTTTATGCAGGATGAGCAGAGAAGAGCTCAACATATTTTAATATTATTTTCTGATAATGAATTTGAAGCTGAAGATACTGCAATCAAGTTATTAGAACGTATTAACTTAGGCGAATCATTTTCTGAGCTTGCCGGAAAATTTTCTCAAGATAGTGCAACCTCTGACAATGAAGGTGATTTAGGTAGCTTAACACTTATGCAATTACCTGAGGCACTTGGTGAAGCTGTATTTTCCATGAAACCTGGGGAGATTAAAGGCCCAATAAAAGGAGATTTCGGTTTTCATCTTGTACGACTCAATGAGATTCTAAAGTCTGGGCCTTTACCTTATGAACAAGTTAGAAATTCGCTATTAAGTGAAATGCAGGAAAAACAAGGAGAACAGCTATATCTGGATTTAAAAAGAAAACTAACCGACGCATTATTTGATGCAACTAATATCCAGCAGTTAGCTGATGCCTTTGGTGGCGATGTAATTAGTGTTAAAGATTTTAAACGTGAGGATGCCGACCCTTTTTATGGGAATGAATTGGCGGCGGATCTCATCTTTGATCCAAAGCTTTTGGATAGTTTATCAAGCTCCAATAAGCCACAGTTAACTGATATTATAGAACTTGATATTGATCGTACTATAGTTGTTTCGGTTTTTAATCATTCAATTGCAAGCCGCGATTCCTTAGAGAACGTAAAAAATCAAATTATTGCGTCTCTAACTCAAGAACAGTCTGACTCTTTAATGGCTGCGAATTCACAAAAGATTCTTCAAGCTGTGAGAGAAGGCAGTGAATTTGAAACTGCCGCATTAAAAGTTGGTGCTGAAATAACACCATCTTCACCTTTTATCCGAAATGATCAGAGTATAGATCAGTCACTATTAGAAACCATCTTTGATACAGCTAAGCCAGTATATGGTAATCCAACTTTTGGAAGCACACCAAATAGTAATGGAGGTTATACAGTTTTTAGATTAGATTCAGTAATTGCAGGTCAGCCAGAGCTAATTCCTTTGTCTGATCGAGATAATGGTAGGCTTGAAATTTCAAATAAAACTGGATTAAATGATTTTATAGCCTTAGTACAGGCTTTACGAGAAAAGGCTGAAGTTAAGATTAATGAGGATGTTCTGGCAGCAGATGGCATATTCTAATTACTTCATTTAAGAAATTTTAATTTAAATATAAAAAATTCTGGAGAAAACATGCGTAAGCTCGCATTACATTGGCAAATTCTTATAGCCATTGTTTTAGCTTTTATTGCGGGGCTTTGCATCTTCAATCTTAAGCTATCTACTGGCATCCAACCAGCAATCTTTAATATTGAATTAATTAGTATTCTTGATTATGTCGGTACACTATTTTTAAACGCATTGAAGATGATTATTGTGCCTTTAATAACTTCTTCTATAATTGTAGGCGTTGCTGGCATTGGCTCTGGCGAACATCTTGGAAAGTTAGGCGGTAAAACCTTAATTTTTTATGCCACTACTACGCTTGCTGCTATTTTAATCGGTCTATTGGTAATAAATACTATTCAGCCAGGATATATTGATGGTCAACCAGCAAAAGATTCACTATCACTGACAACCTCTGTTGATGAAGTTATATCGAAAGTAGGCAATAAAAGTGCAGGTGATGTTGCTGATATTTTTCTCCGTATGATTCCAACTAATATCATAAAAGCCGCAGCTGAGGGTCAAATGTTGGGCCTAATATTTTTTGCAGTATTGTTTGGATATTTTATGACACGATTATCCAATGACCTCAAAGAACCATTATTTAAATTTTCTAATAGCGTTTTCCATACCATGATGAAGATTACTGAGTTCATTATGAAATTTGCTCCAATTGGGGTATTTGGCCTTGTTGGCGCAGTGATCGCAGAAGTCGGTTTAAAAGCTACAGGACCTTTAATGATGTTTGCGTCTGCGGTATTGATAGCACTCATTCTGCATGCATTTGGAGCTCTTATTTTATTGTTACGCTTTGTTGGGCGGGTTAATCCAATTAAAGCCCTTGTTGGGACCTCTCAAGCTATGTTAACTGCTTTTTCAACAGCTTCCTCATCAGCGACTCTGCCAATTACAATGGAAAGTTTAGAAGAAGAGGTTGGTGTTTCAAATAAAGTATCAAGCTTTGTTTTACCCCTGGGTGCAACAGTAAATATGAATGGTACAGCATTATATGAGTGTGCAGCTGCATTGTTTCTTGCCCAAGCTTACGGGCTTGATCTAACCTTTAGCATTCAATTTACTATTGTTGTTATTGCATTGATGACATCAATCGGTGTAGCTGGTGTGCCGTCTGCTTCTCTGGTTGCAATTGCTATTATTCTTTCAGCAATTGGCATTCCATTAGAGGCCATAGGTATATTGATGGTATTTGATAGAATTCTTGATATGTTTCGCACTAGCATTAATGTCTGGGGTGATTGTTGTTGTGCAATTATTGTTGCAAGACTTGAAGGTGAAACAACCAAGATTGCTTTGTAAGAAGCTTTATTAAAAAGTTCAAATATAAATACAGTAGAGGCGGAAAAGCTTTCGTAAAAATAGCCACTCTTGGATTTGGAGGCACTAAGGGTTTTGATGAAATGAGGCTTGGTTTAAAAAGGTCCAATCTGTTAAATAGATTGCTAAAAAAACAATAATTGAGCCCGGCGGGAATCCTATACAGGTTTATTTTTTATCCCAGTTTCGTCTATCAAAGATGATTCAATGATTCAAATACCAATCCAAAACTTAAAAAGATTGCTTTACATGGATTTGAAATTAAATCTTCCAAATAATATTAGCTAATTTATTTTACAAGGCATTTGCTTCTCTAAATTAACATACTTGGAATCTAAATTAGTTCTACTCGTTTGACATACGCTCTGCCTAATTTCAAATTTACTTAGATCAGTTTATCTTTGTCTTTTAATTGTGAGAATTATTCCTCATCGAAAACCATACCCATAATATTAGCACCCGCATCCACAAAGGTTGTTTCCCCAGTTATTCCACTTGCCAGGTCAGAGCAAAGAAATGCAGCAGTATTACCAATTTCATTTATAGATACTGTACGGCGTAATGGAGAAGCTTTTTCTGCATAATTTAGCATTTTTCTAAATCCACCTATTCCTGCTGCCGCAAGTGTTTTTACAGCACCTGCTGAAATGGCATTAACTCGAATATTTTTAGGGCCCAAATCAGCAGCAAGGAAACGAACACAAGATTCAAGACTCGCTTTAGCGAGACCCATAACATTATAATTTGGTACAACTTGCAAGGCAGCATTGTATGTTAATGTTAATATTGAACCATTGCGGCCCTCCATCATTGGAAGACCTGCTTTAGCAAGTGCGGCCAGACTGTAAGCAGATATATCATGTGAAATAGAAAATCCCTCACGAGTTATTGATTCAACAAAGCCGCCTGCTAATTGTTCTCTAGGGGCAAATCCAACAGAGTGCACGATTATGTCTAATCCATCCCAGGACTTACTTAGACTTTCAAAAACAGAGTCTATTTCATTATCCGATGAGACATCACATGGAAATATTAGATCGGTATTTTGACCCAACTTTGATGAAATTTTTTTAACTCGATCGAGTAGTTTTTCATTTTGATAAGTAAACGCAATTTCACAGCCTTCACGAGCAAATACCTCCGAAATACCTGCTGCTATAGAGCGATCGCTAGCAACCCCAACGATTAATGCTTTTTTTCCATTCATGAAGCCCATATCTATAATCTCTAAAAAAAGATATATTCTACCTTAAGTTTAACCAACAAGATAAATAGAATAATTCATTTCAATAATTAACTAAGTTCAACTTGATTGTGATGCTACATCAACATAAACAGTCAGTTTTTGACCTGGCTGAAGAAACTTATTTTTATTTATTTTATTCCAGCGGACTATTTGATCAATATCAATTTTAAATCTTTGAGCTATCAGATAGAGTGAATCACCATTTCGAACTGTATATTGAAGCTTACGGATAGTATTGCCAAGCGCTTTCTTTGGAGAAGCTCTTGAGTTTACTAAATCATTTCCCCAGACAACAAGTTTTTTCCCTACCATTAAAGTATCTTTTGGCGCCATTCCATTCCAAGATGCCAATTGTCGTATTGTAACCTTGTACTGCCTGCTGATGGTCCAAAATGATTCACCATTTTTTACAATATGTTCAATTTTATTTCCAGACCGTACTCGATTTTGTATTTTTTTTAATCTTTGGTTAGCGCTCTTACTGTAAGCACTGAGAGGCTTTGTGGCAACTGGAATTACTAAATAACGGTCAGTTTTAATGGTATTATTTTTAAGATTATTGCTTGCCTTAATAGCTGAGATAGTGGTGTTATATTTTTCTGCAATTTGTGAAATTGCCTCACCACTCTTAATTTTATGACGTCGCCATCGAACACGTTCAGACATCGGTATTGTTTTAAGTGCATTAGAGAAGTTGTCAGCAATATTAATTGGTATAACTAAATTGTGTGGCCCAGAAGGATCCGTTGACCAGTGGTTATAACCTGGGTTGTATTGATAAATAGTGTCAACTCTTACGCCAGCAAGCTCTGCAGCGAGAGCTAAGTCGAATTGACTACCAATATTTACAATTTTAAATTGTTGTTTGTTTTCAATCTTTGGTAAAGCTAAATTGTATTTTTCTGGATTAGCAATGACCTCAACTAATGCTAAAAGCCTTGGTACATACATACTAGTTTCTTTATTTAGCTCCAAGCTCCAGTAATCAGTAGGTTTATTTAATTTTTTATTACGTCTAATTGCTTTACGAACATTACCCTCACCTGCGTTGTATGATGCAATTGCATTCAACCAATTGTTATTATTAAATTTGTAAAGGTACTCCAAATAATCTAAAGCAGCTCTGGTTGAATCAATAATATCTCGACGACCGTCGTACCACCAATTTTGCTTTATACCAAATCTTTTTGCGGTGCCGGGTATCATTTGCCAAAGTCCTGCGGCTCTTCCATGCGAATAAGCAAAAGGATCATAAGCGCTCTCTACTATAGGTAGCAAAGCTAGCTCTAAAGGCATTTTACGTCTATGAAGTTCAGTAACGATGTAAGGCATGTATAGTTGTGAACGAGATAAAACCCGCGTCATATATTTAGGATGCTTTGAAATCCATTTTTTTTCAGCATCTATACGCCCATTGTTTTTATAGACTAATTGAAAACTATTTCTTAACTGAGATAGTAAATCATCCGATTTTTTCTGATTTTGCTTTAATTCAAGATCAGGTTTTATACCATCTAAAATTGGCTCAGAGCCTATATTAGTTATAGTTGAATCAACATTAGTATTAGCTGAATCAATAGTAACTGACTCACGTTGAGGATTTTTTTCAGGAATATTTTTAGAATCTTTATTTAAAAAGAAGTTTGATTGGCAGCTCATTAAAAAAAAAGTAACGCCTAAAACGCCATATTTTCTAAATTTCTGCGATAATTGCTTTAATAGCGATGTTGCTAGTTTAATCATTTAGATATATTACTAAGGCAGAAAAGTTGTGCAAGTCGATCAATTAAAGATTAAACAAGATTGGCTGAAAACCCCTCTTGGAAGAGCTCTTTTAAAGCAAGAATGCAGTCTTCTAGAAGATGCGCTTGACGGAATCTTTGGGGAGCATTTTTTACAATTAGGCATTTGGGGAAAAGCCAATACTTTTTTGCGCTACACTCGGACACAAGACTCTTCAATCATTTCTGAAATTAATATAACTCAAGCTAATTTTGGTAAAATCAGCGCAATCAGTAAGCTATATCAGCTTCCGATTGAAAGTAATTCAATAGATGCTATTTTATTGCCACATACCCTTGATTACAGTGATCAGCCACATGCGATTCTTCGTGAAGTAGATCGTGTATTGAGACGAGATGGAAGATTAATAATATTAGGGTTTAAGCTTGGCGGCTTGTGGGGGTTGCGTCAATTATTGCAAGGCGGTGTAATCCCTCCAGGTGCCAATTTTTTAATTTCGGAAAGAAGGATGAGGGATTGGCTTCAGCTTCTTGATATGCGTATTGAAGATTCATTAAGATATTTTTTTCATTTACCTTTTTTTGGTAAAAAAATTAGGGAAAATAACAAATGGGAGATGCTAGGCCGATCATGGTGGCCTGAATTTTCGGCATGTTATATGCTTTCAGCGCAAAAAAGGGTCACAACGTTTACAAGTGTAAGGCCCCAGTGGCGGCGACAGACTCGTGTTGTTGGCAGCTATATTAAATCCCAATCAAATGTATCAAGATTATGTTTTGTGAGAAATGAAATTGACTCAAATTATTAAAATATATACGGATGGCGCGTGTAGAGGAAATCCCGGTCCAGGAGGTTGGGGTATTCTTTTTATAAATAAAGGTAATGAAAAAACTTTGTATGGCGGTGAAACAAATACGACGAATAATCGTATGGAGCTAACAGCCGCGATTAACGCACTTAGCGAAGTTAAAGAAAAAAGCCGAGTTGCTTTGTATACAGATTCTAAGTATGTCATGGATGGAATAAATAAATGGATTCCAAATTGGAAAAAGCGTGATTGGAGAACAGCTGCAAATAAACCTGTTAAAAATAAAGATTTGTGGCAAAAACTTGATGACCAGGTTAACCGCCATACAATTGATTGGTTTTGGGTTAAAGGCCATGATGGTAATAGAGGCAATGAAATAGCAGATAAGTTGGCCAATAAAGGAATAGATGATTTATGAGACAAGTTGTGCTTGATACGGAAACAACAGGTTTATCAATTTCACAGGGCCATCGTGTTATTGAAATCGGTTGCATCGAATTAATCAATAGGCGTTTAACAGGAAAAGATCTTCATTTCTTCTTAAATCCAGATAGAGATATTGATGCAGGCGCTGAAGCAATTCATGGCATTAGTAGAGCTGACCTTGAGTCAGAGCCAAGATTTGAAGAAATTTCTAAAGAATTTTTAAGTTTCATCTTAGATGCCGAGCTTATCATTCATAATGCTGCATTTGATATTGGTTTTTTGAATCATGAGTTAAAACTTATGAAACTTGAAAAGTGTAATATCGAAAATTACTCAACTATTTTGGATACTTTGTTATTAGCTCGTAAAATCCATCCTGGACAACGCAATAGTTTGGATGCGCTCTGTAAACGCTATAAAGTTGATGCTTCAAAACGTCATATTCATGGCGCGTTAATTGATTCTGAACTCCTTGCGCATGTTTATTTAGCTATGACCGGCGGCCAAACAGCTATGTTACTCGATGAAGAAACACCAAATGAGGTAGAGTCAAATGAATTCACATCAAATATTCAAGAGCTACCTAAGATTGATTTGAAGGTTACCAAAGCAAACGAGCAGGAAATAAACGCACATAATAAGATTCTTGAAAAGATTAGGAAATCCGGTGCATCCTTATGGGATGTTGATTAAAATATTCAATAAAGGTCCGTAAGGGCGTAAATTAAGGAAAAATTCAATGGCCACAACAATGGCATCCGCATTACGATCAAATTTTCTGGGAAATTCTCCAGATTGGTATAAAGCAACGATTCTTAGTTTCTTAGTAATAAATCCATTCATTGTCATGATAGACCCACATATCGCTGGTTGGCTATTAGTTGTGGAATTCATTTTTACTCTAGCAATGGCGCTAAAGTGCTATCCATTACAGCCTGGGGGTCTTTTAGCTATTCAGGCGATTTTATTGGGGCTTGCAACTCCTGAACTCGTTGTTCATGAGGCAGAAAAAAACTTTGAAGTCATTATGTTGCTGATGTTTATGGTAGCTGGGATATATTTTTTACGCGATATGTTGCTTTATGTTTTTACAAAGATTTTATTAGGTGTTCGTTCAAAAATATTACTTTCAGTTTTGTTTTCATTCTCAGCAGCTTTTTTATCTGCTTTTCTTGATGCGCTTACTGTCACAGCAGTAATTATTGTTGTTGCTGTTGGATTTTATGGTGTTTATCATAAAGTTGCTTCTGGTAAAGATTTTAATCAAGAGCATGATCATAGTTCAGATGACCAAATAAATGATTTGTACGTTGGAGATTTAGAGGATTTTCGGGCATTTCTTCGTAGTCTGATGATGCATGGTGCAGTTGGTACAGCATTAGGCGGTGTAACTACAATGGTTGGAGAGCCACAAAACCTTCTAATTGCAGAGGTAATGGGTTGGAGCTTTATAACATTCTTTATTAAGATGGCTCATATATCAATGCCTGTTTTATTTGTCGGATTGATCACTTGTATTTTACTTGAAATAACCAAGAGCTTTGGATACGGCGCACAACTCTCACCAGAAGTGCGTAAGGTTCTTGAAGAGTATGAGCGGAATACGGCAATGAATAGAACTAAGTCTCAAATGGCGATTATTATTGTGCAGATTGTAGTCGCACTTTTATTAATTATTGCGCTTGGTTTCGGGTTAGCCGCTCCTGGTATGGTTGGGTTGATGGTTATAGTGCTTGCAACGGCATTTAATGGCATCACTGAGGAACATCATATCGGGCCGGCATTTGAAGAGGCTTTGCCATTTACAGCGTTGCTAGTGGTATTTTTTGCAATAGTTGCTGTTATTGAACAACAACATTTATTCAGCCCAATTATTCATTGGGTCATGACATTTGATGGAAAAATGCAAGAAGCGCTTTTTTTTATTGCTAACGGCGCTCTATCAGTTATCAGTGATAATGTTTTTGTTGCTACTGTATATATTGGTGAAGTCGAAGAAATGTATTTAAATAGTAATGGAGCAATGTCTCGTCAGCATTTTGAGTCTCTGGCAGTTGCGATAAATACAGGAACAAATATTCCATCAGTTGCAACGCCAAATGGCCAAGCAGCTTTCCTATTTTTATTGACTTCTGCAATGGCTCCTTTGATTCGTTTATCATACGGTAGGATGGTTTATATGGCCTTGCCATACACCTTTACGATGAGCATAACGGGCTTATTAGCGCTTTGGTATATACCACCTCTAATGTAATTTAATTTTACTTTAGATTTATGAATATAGCAGGGCTTTGGTTTAAATATCTTTAGCCCTGTATTTTTATGCAATAAGTTTTTCCACTGAAATTCTAATGGTATGTTGTAAATTTTTTTCGCAAAAGGTTATTTAATTTTTTTAAAGATAACTTAAGGAGGGTATAAATTAGTGTCTAATGACTACATCTTAAGAAAGCTTTCTGTGCAATATCCTACTGATTTACCAGCTTGGAAAAAACTTAGAGATCATTATCGTAATGAAATGTGTGTGAGTTCTTTAAGTGGTCTTTTTTCAAGATCTAAGAATCGTAAGGAAATTTTTTCTTTAGAGGCAGGAGATTTATTGCTTGATTATTCTAAGAATCACCTAAAAAAAACAACAATCAATATGCTATTTCAGCTAGCAAAACAAGCAAATGTCCCAGCAGCTATCAAAGCTATGTTTAAGGGTGAGAAGATAAATACAACTGAGGATAGATCGGCATTGCACGTAGCATTAAGAGCTAAGATTGCTGATTCAATTGCTCATGATTCACCTGATATTATTGAAATTTGGAAAGTATTAACAAAGATGGAAGCTTTTGTTAATAATGTTCATAGCGGTGTCATCAATGGAAGCACTGGTAAAAAGCTTACA
>MDTG01019996.1_pt1 | contig 10598 bp, 5 predicted proteins | sample 811421 | NCBI WGS metagenome assembly MDTG01 (sample SAMN05326645, study PRJNA326480) | marine metagenome | isolation source: seawater | place: Pacific Ocean: South East | collected 2011
AAGTGGCTTTGGTACTGAAGATACCCATCATATTATTCATGCATTTAGGGGTGGTCCTGATGGGATGATGTATTTTAATCAGTCAATTTATATTCATTCTCATGTCGAGACTCCCCATGGAGTTAGAAGACTAATGGCAGGTGGTATATGGCATTATCGTCCAGAGACTGGTGAGTTGAATGTATTCTCTCGTGGTTTTGTTAATAGCTGGGGGCACATTTTTGACAGGTATGGCCAGAGTTTCGCTACTGATGGCGCTTACGGAGAGGGCATCAATTATGTTTTTCCGGGGAGCGTCTTCTTTACTGCTTACAATGCAAAAAGAATTCTCCGAGGATTAAATCCAGGTCAGCCGAAGCAATGTGGGCTTGAAGTAATTAATTCGAGTCATTTCCCAGATTCATGGCAAGGAAATTTAATCACTAATGACTTTAGGGGACATAGAGTAAATAGGTTTGTACTTAGCGATAGTGGTAGTGGTTTTATTTCTCGACAAGCCAAAGATTTAATAAGAACTAACCACAAATCTTTTCGACCAATTGATGCTAAGATTGGGCCAGACGGAGCTTTATACATTGCAGACTGGTATAATCCTATAATTCAACATGGTGAGGTTGATTTCAGAGACCCAAGAAGAGATCAGGTTCACGGAAGAATATGGAGAGTTACTTACAAAGAACGAGAATTATCAAAATTTCCAAAATTTAAAACTAATGACGTTTATTCAGTGGTAAGTAATCTTCGTTCGCCTGACGGGTTTACGAGACATTTTGCTAAAAGGCACCTGAGGCAGATTAATAAAAACCAAGCCATAGAGGCACTAGAAAAACTTGAACAAAAAAAAGGTATATCAGACGAGGATAAGCTTGAAATATTATGGTCTCATCAGGCCATAAACAATCTGAACGAAGAACTTTTAAAAAATTTATTGGAATCAGTGGATCACAGAATACGGGCTGCGGCGGTGCGTGTTTTGTATCACTGGCACCAGAAAGCAAAGCAGCCTCTAAATTTTCTAGCCGATGCAATTAATGATGCCCATCCGAGAGTTCGACTTGAGGCCATTTCAACACTTCGAAATATTGGTAATGGAGAGGCATTCAATTTGATAATGGATGCTTTTGATTATGAGATTGATAGTAATATTGATTTTGCTTTATGGCTTGCAGCTAGAGAAATGAAAAGCGTATGGCTTCCTTTGCTTCAAAAAGGAATGATTGATATCAAGGGGCGCCATACTGCGCTTCAATTCATTCTCAAAGCATCTGAAGAGAAAGAGGCTTTGAGTCTTCTAGCTAAATCTCTTTCTTCTGCTGAATTAAAAGGGGTAGGATTTAGAGAGTTGTCATCTTTATATGCTGATCTTGGAAAACCTGAAGATTTGGATATTCTTTATGGTGCTGGTTTAATTAAAGGAAGAGATCAAGTTGATAGGGAACATGTTTTTGCTGAGTTGATTAGGGCTTTTAAAGAAAGAGGCGTTAAACCAACTGACCTTAGATTGAACGAATTAATTAGTCTGCTTCGTAACAATAGTGATTATGCCGCAAGGCTTTCAGGTGCCTGGAAAGTTCTAGAGATTAAAAGTATAGTCATATCATGGCTCGAGAATGATGATGAGGCCAAGCTGGCAACTGCTGTGCTCGGAGATATTGGTGATGATGAGAGTATTAAAGAATTAGTCAATCTAGTTAATGATAGTTCTAGAAGTGAAATAGTTAGAGCCTATGGTGTTACAGCTATAGCAAACTCAAGACTAAAGGAGGCAGCCAACTATGCCTCGGACTTAATGGTTGGAGCTAGGAGTTTAGATCCCATTAAGACAGTTCTAGATTTTTTTCTTACTCGAAAAGATGGACCTAATTTATTAGCAGATGCAATTTCAGGTAAAAAAATGAATCCAGAGTTTGCTGGTGCTTCGGTGAGAATAACTTCCGCATCAGGTGGAGAAACTAACAAGCTTATTCAAGAGCTCTCCAGGGTAGGTTCACTACAAGCAATTCACGCTGGTCTTAGTGACACTGCGATGATTGAGTTGATTGATTCGGTTAAGACTGAGGGCGATCCTGCAAGAGGACAGGAAGTATATAGGAGGTCATCCTTATTGTGTCAAAGTTGTCATGCTATTGGAGGAGGAGGAGGGGTAATCGGTCCTGATTTAGTAAGTATGGGGTCTAGTGCGCCAGTGGATTATATTATTGATTCTCTCTTAGATCCTGCGAAGAAAATTAAGGAAGGCTACCATACAACAGTAATTACTACAAAGCGTGGAGAAGTTATTACAGGTGGACTTGTTAGAGAGTCTGATAAAGAGGTCACTGTTAGGAAAGTTGATGGCTCTTTGGAAAATATCAAAAGGGAATTAATAACAAAAAAACAGGTCTCCCCCGTTTCCTTGATGCCCCCTGGTTTGACGGCTAGTCTGCGTAAAGATGAGTTCGTAGACTTAGTGAGTTTTCTTTCATCTCTTGGCAAAGATGGGCCATATAAGGTGCCGAATGGGAGATATGTTAGAAACTGGAGAACTTTGCCAGCTGATAACAAGACCAGCGGGCTAATTAGAACGAAAGGAATTCAGTATACTCTTAGCGGTGAAAATGAACTTCCTTGGGGCTCCACTTATAGTCTTGTTAATGCGGGGCTTCCTCTATCAGAAATCGGAATTAATAATGGCTTTAACAACAGGCTAAGTATCGTAAAATTCGGAATTGAAGTTTCAATTGCTGGAAAGATTGGTGTCAGAATTCCAGACACTGAAGGATTACAGATTCTTACTGGTGGAGAAATGATAGATGCAAATAAAGAATCACACTTCAACTTTGCAAAGGGAAGACATGATATTTTTATGATTGTAGATAGAGCAGTTCGTAATTCTGACTTGGTAGTTGAACTTATAGATGTTAAAGGTTCTAAGGGTGTCGCAGAGTTGATAGCAGGCCCTTGATTTACTGATTTTGATTTCTATGGGTTTTATTCAGTCTTTCTACAACCTCTGGGAATTTCTTTGACCAATTGGTTGTTTCCTCTGGATCTTTCTCAATATTTGAGAGGAAAATTTTTGCCGGTTTATCTGCATCTAAATTGGGAGGGTTTGAAGTCTCTCTAACATTTCCTATTAATTTCCACGGCCCTTCCCTGACAGCCCATTGTTTATTAGGACCTTTTCCTACTTGCCAATGAAGTGTTGTGTGCGGGCTGTTTTCTTTTTGAAATCTAATCATTGGGGCTAAATTTTTTCCATCAATCTTATTTTTTAGAAGTTCGATTCCTGCCAGATCTGCGAGTGTAGGTAACCAATCGCATGAATGAGCCATTTGATTAATAACTTTGCCTTCTCCTAATTTAGATGGCCATGATATGATTGCCGGCACTCTGATTCCACCTTCAAAAAGGCTAAATTTTGCTCCACGGTATTTTCCAGCACTGCCTCCACCAAAGTGTGCTCTTTCTTCTGTAGAGTGTCCATGATCAGATTGGAAAACTATTATTGTATCGTTCGTCAAACCGACTTCATCAATGTATCTAATTAAATTGCCTATTCTAGCATCTTGAGTAGAGACAAAAGCATTGTATAAATTTCTTGGATATTTGATGTTTTTATAATGCTCTAACCAGTGTTGATCACCTTGATAAGGGTAATGTGGTGTATTAAGAGCAAAATAAATAAAGAAAGGAGAGGATTGGTTTTCCTTTATGAAATCACAAGCTTCATTAACCATTAAGTCAGGAAAAAATTTACCATCCTCGAAAATTTCTTTTCCGTTTCTGTGAAGATCATGTCTGTTAGGTCCTTGCCAATAAAAAAAATGTGAATAGTTATCGATACAACCTCCCATATGGCCAAATGAGTAATCAAAGCCTTGAGCGTTTGGCATATGATCGGGAATGTAACCTAAATGCCACTTGCCTATATGTGCTGTTCTATATCCTGCAGCCTTAAAGTGTTCAGCCATAGTGATTTGTTGAGAGGGCATTCCTGGTTTTCCTTTAGAGGAAGTCGTATTTCCTGGAACCTGAGCATTTATAGGATATTTCCCTGTTAGTAGACCCGCCCTTGAAGGTGAGCATACTGGAGCTGCAGCATAAAATTGAGTAAATCGTATGCCTCTTTTAGCAATTCTATCTATGTTTGGAGTTTCAAGATCCTTTGCACCGTAGCACCCCGCATCGATTGATCCTTGATCATCTGTAAGAATAATAATTATATTCGGTTTTCTGCTTGCTATAGACTGTAACGATAAAATTAGAATAATTGCTGTGGAGATAGTTATTTTTTTTAGACGAGTATTCACGGCGCTTTTTTATTTGTTGTCCTTTAATGATTAGTTTTGAATGATAATTATATTAAATAAAAACATTATATGGCTCGATTAATATTATATACAATTTTAGTTTCTGTTACTTCTAATAGTTATATGCTTGCTTCTGATTGGCCGCAATGGAGAGGTCTAGGGGGGCAAGGCCACAGTATTGACGAAAGCTTGCCAGTAGAATGGAGTGAAGAGAAGAATGTCTCTTGGAAAGTTTCTATCAGTGGGAGAGGGTGGTCATCACCTGTTATCTTAAATGATCAGATTTGGTTGACCTCTGCAGAAGAAACTCTAGCAAGTGAGAAAGAAACTGAGGAAAGATTGAAGGAGAATACCGGCAGCCAACCTTTAACTCTTCTCAAGTCTTCTCGTTTTTTCGCTATTTGTTTTGATAAAAACTCTGGCAAAATGATTCATAAGATTCAACTATTCAATGTTAATAATCCTCAATGGGTTCATAGATTTAATAGTTACGCTTCCCCAACTCCCATAATTGAAAATGATAAGATTTATTGCCATTTCGGCACTTATGGAACGGCATGTGTAGACATAAATGACGGCAAAGTTTTATGGCGAAATTTGGAATTAAAATGTATGCATGAAAATGGCCCGGCTAGTTGTCCTGTAATATATGAAGATTCAATTATTTTTCATATGGATGGTAGTGATGTTCAGTATGTGGCCGCGCTAAAGAAAGATGATGGATCTTTAAAATGGAAAGCATTACGCAGCGGCAAGATGCATGATAATCCGCAGTTAAAGAAAGGATACAGTACTCCTATAATAATAAAGCGAAATGGTGAGGACGAGTTAATCTCTCCGGGTGCTAATTGGTTATATAGTTATAACCCTAGAAATGGTAAAGAAAATTGGAAAGTTGATTATGAAGTTCTGGGTTTTTCTAATGTGGCTAGGCCGGTCAGCGGAGATGGAATGATTTATTTAGCGACTTGCTTTATGCGGTCACAGATGCTGGGCATTTCAGTTGAAGCGGATCCAGAGATAGTTTGGAGGTACAAGAAAGGGGTTCCAAACACACCATCTCCTTTGTTCTCAAATGGATTGTTATATTTTGTAGGTGATTCAGGAGGACTAGTTACATGCCTTGATGCAAAGTCAGGTAATTTAGTTTGGAGTGAAAGAATTGCGAGTGGTAAGTATTGGTCTTCGCCATTCATAGCAAATGGTAAAATTTATTTTCATAATGAAGATGGGGTGACAACTGTTATAGAAGATGGTCGTAAATTTAAGATTATATCTCAAAACAAGCTCGACGCTAAATTAATGTCATCTGCAGCTGTATCAGATGGTGCGATTTTTCTGCGAAGTGATCTAGCGTTGTATAAAATAGAAAATAAATAATATTGGATCCATGTTCTGGAATTGGATAAATGATCATTATCAAATTATCCAATGGATAGGCATTGCTTCTATTTTATTTTTTTTTCTGTCCATCTTTATAATGCATTTCGTAATAACAAAATTACCTCATGATTATTTCTTGGATAATATTTCAAATACATCCAAGAATCATAAAAATTTATTGTTTAGAGTTTTTAAAAATTTAAGTGGGCTGCTGCTCGCTATTTCTGGCATTATTCTACTTTTTATTCCAGGACAAGGTTTGCTCACGATTGCATTAGGATTATGCTTGATTGATATTCCATGTATTGAAATAATTAAAAAGCGATTTATTTTGTCAGCTCTCGTCAAAAAAACCTTAAATTGGGTGCGTTTGAAGAAAGGTTTACTAGAGTTTAAATTTCCTCCTCGAAATTAATTTAAAAACTTTTCCCTAACACTTAAAAAATTTTAAATTTGGTTTTTTTCTAATCTGGTTGAGATTTTTAAGATATCTAAAGTATCTTAATATTGAGATTTCTTTTAGATACAAATATATTCATAAGATTCTCAACGTGAACTAATATGCTAAGTATATATTCAGATAATGCTGGTAAGTTTTGTGATGGCCTTTCCCGAAGAGGCTTCTTACGAGTAGGAGGACTCTCAATGGGTGGAGTGAATCTCCCTCAAATTCTTTCCGCTGAATCTGGCTCAGGTAATAGAGTTGCTGGGTTAGGGCACAAAGCGGTAATTATGGTTTTTTTGGCAGGTGGTCCTCCTCATCAGGATATGTGGGATATTAAAAAAGACGCCCCCTCAAATATTAGGGGTGAGTTTAAATCTATAAAGACAAAAGTTCCTGGAATTGAGATATGTGAACTTTTTCCCAGAATCGCGGGTATGGCAGATAAGTTTGCATTTATAAACTCCATTGTGGGAGCCCATGGTGGACATGACGCGCAACAATGTTTAACCGGTCGATCGCCGCGGAACGCCCCTCCAGGAGGATGGCCTTCTATTGGTTCGGTGATGTCAAGGCTACAAGGCCCTTCAAATAAATCAGTTCCACCGTTTGTGGGTCTTTCTCCTAAATGCGGGCATGATCAATGGGGTGATCCTGGCCAATCGGGTTTTTGCGGTCCATCTCATGCTGCTTTCACTCCTAATCGAGGAGGAGGAGCTAGTGATATCCAACTAAAGGGAGTTGCTTTAGAACGTCTTGATGACCGCCAACAGCTACTCAAAAGTGTTGATTGTTTTCGCAGAGATGTTGACTCATCTGGAATAATGGGAAGTATGGATGATTTTAATAAGCAGGCCTACGGTGTGCTAACATCAAGCAGACTGGCCGAAGCCTTTGATTTGACAAAGGAGGATCCAAAACTTGTTGAAAGATATGGTAAGGGAACTGAAAAGCTCACAGCAGATGGTCCATGGAAAAGGCTAGATCAATTTCTTATGGCTAGAAGGTTAGTTGAAGCTGGGGCTAGGTGCGTAACAATTGGATTTAGTCGTTGGGATTGGCATGGAGGTAATTTCAAGAGAGCGAGAGAGGATTTTCCACTTCTTGACCAGGGCGTTTCTTCACTCGTTCAAGATATTCATGATAGAGGAATGGGAAATGATGTTTCTGTAATAGTTTGGGGCGAGTTTGGTAGGACTCCTGTAATCAATAAGGATGGAGGTAGAGACCATTGGCCTAAAGTTTCAAATGCATTGATAGCTGGAGGAGGAATGAAAACAGGCCAAATTATTGGTTCAACAACCAGAGATGGGGGAGAAGCGCATGATAGGCCTGTGACTTTTCAGGAAGTTTTTGCAACTTTATATCACAGTGTTGGGATTGATATTAACAAGGCTACAATTAATGATTTAAACGGAAGGCCTAGGTATTTGGTGGATCAAGGCGTAGAACCCATGCCGGAATTAATTTAGGATTATTTTAAAATAAGTTTTTAAATGCTTACTGTCTTAGGAGAACGCCAATCAAATCCATTCTGCGATGGAATGACGAGAAGAAATTTTTTGAGAGTTGGTGGTCTCGCAATGGGGGGGATTGCATTACCTGATTTACTTTTAGCTGAGCGCCAAAATAATATTGGGAGTTCAAATAAATCATTAATAATGATTTATATGCCTGGGGGGCCACCTCATCAGGATATGTACGAAATTAAAACTGAGGCTCCATCAGAGATAAGAGGGGAATTTAAACCTATTAAAACTAATGTTCCGGGTGTAAATATTTGCGAGCATCTTCCTAAAATTGCGAGCATTGCTGACAAATGCGTTTTTATTAGAAGTGTTGTTGGTGCTAAAGATCGACATTATAGTTATCAGTGTTTAACTGGCAGGCATAATGATAATGCTCCATCTGGCGGATGGCCCGAAATAGGATCAGTTGTTAGTGACTTAGACCATCGATCAGGAATTGAGAGTGGTGTTCCTGGTTATGTAAATCTTTCACCAAAGATGAAACATAAGCCTTATAATTTTGGTCATTCAAGTTTCCTTGGGGTTTCGGCAAATCCTTTCAAGCCTAACGGGAATAGTTTGTCTGATATGTCTCTAAATGGACTTACTTTGGATAGATTGAATGACAGACGATCTTTACTTAGTAGTTTTGATAGATTGCGTCGAGACGTTGATTCTTCTGGAGGTCTAAAGGGAATGGACGGACTTAATCAGCAGGCTTTTGATATTTTGACTTCTAGCAAATTGGCTGACGCTCTTAATGTAGATTCAGAGAGTCAAAAAACCTTGGACAGGTACGGTACAGGAACAGATAAAGTTCAAGGTGATGCAGCGCCGAGAGTAAATAGGCAATTTTTAGCTGCTAGACGATTAGTGGAAGCCGGTTCTAGGGTTGTTACGTTAAGTTATAGTTTTTGGGATTGGCATGGCGCTAATTTTAAGAGGGCAAAAGAAAATCTGCCTGATTTTGATCAGGCTTATCACGCATTAATAACAGACCTAGAGGAAAGGGGCATGCTTGATGATGTTACGGTTGTAGCTTGGGGGGAATTTGGGAGGAGTCCAAAAATAAATAAAAATGCTGGTAGGGACCATTGGCCAAAAGTTTCCTGTGCACTTCTTTCGGGTGGTGGAATGCAGGTTGGTGGTGCCATAGGTTCCACTGATCGATTGGGCGGAGAAGCAGAAGAAAGACCTGTGCACTTCGGTGAAATATTTGCTACAATGTATAATAATTTGGGAATTGATGCATCCCAGACAACGATTATGGACCTCGGAGGGAGGCCTCGTTATCTGGTTGAAGGGCATAGCCCAATTAATGAATTAGTTTAAAAAGATAAGATTAATATGAAATATGGAATTCAAATATTGATGTGGATGTTGCTAACTACATCCTATCTCGCTGCTAATGAATTAAGTATATACGCTGTTTCCTCTGAGGGTAAAAAGGCCAAACTTTTAGGACCTGACGCGAACTTACAACTTATAGTTAACAATTCTGATCTTCAAGATATGACCAGAGAAGTTGTTTATAGTTCATCTCCTGATAATCTCATTTCCATTTCAGATTCAGGTAAGGTGATACCTCTTGGTAATGGCGATGTGACTATCACGGCAACTAATGATAAAGGCCTCGCAGGTAAACTGGATCTAGTCGTTGAAAGGTTTGAAACCCCCCAACCAATTAATTTTCCTAACGAAATTGTGCCTCTCTTTACTAAGCATGGATGTAATGGTGGAGGTTGTCATGGAAAGTCCGAAGGGCAAAATGGATTTAAACTGTCACTCCTTGGTTTTGAACCTACAGAAGACTTCGAATATCTGGTTAAAGAGTCAAGAGGTAGAAGACTGTTTCCAGCTGCACCAAAACATAGTCTGTTATTAAGGAAAGGTGCAGGAGATCTTCCTCATGGAGGAGGTGCTCGTTTTGAACATGACTCTTGGGATTATAAGGCGATTGTCAGATGGATGGAACAAGGTATGCCGTACGGCAGTCCTGATGATCCAACTTTGCAGAAAATATCAGTTTTTCCTGATTCAAGGATAGTTGATCCTGGAGGAAAACAACAACTAGCTGTCACTGCGTATTATAGTGATGGTTCAGTTAGAGACATTACTGGTATTGCTACCTATGAGTCCAATCAAAAAGAAATGGGAGAGGTTGATCAAAATGGACTAGTGACCATGTCTGTCGGTGAAACTGGTGACATGGCGGTTATGATTAGATATCAAGAACAGGTGTCTGTTTTTCAAGCAACAATTCCACTTGGCATTCCGATAGAATCCTTCCCGATTGCTAAAAATATTATTGACGAAAAAGTTTTTTCAAAACTTAAAACTCTAGGGCTTCCAACTTCTGAAATATGTGATGATTCAACCTTTCTTAGAAGAACTTCTCTTGATATAGCAGGTAGATTGCCGACCTTAGAGGAGACAGATAAATATTTAAACAGTGACAATCCAAACAAGAGATCTGAATGGATAGATTCTTTGTTGTCCACAACTGATTACGCTGAGTTTTTTGCAAATAAATGGTCATCTATTTTGCGAAACAAGCGAAAGACTGACACCTATACAAGAGGGACTCAAGCCTTTCATGAATGGATTAGGCAAAGCTTTCATATTAACAAACCATATAATCAGTTTGTAGCTGAACTAGTGACAGCAAGAGGTGAAATTTCCCATAATCCTGCAACAGCTTGGTTTAGAAATGTTACTGATCAGAAAGAAAGGCTTCAGGATACGGCTCAAGTTCTCCTTGGGGTTAGATTGCAATGTGCAGAATGCCATCATCACCCTTATGAGAAATGGAGTCAGCAAGACTATTATGGATTTTCGGCCTTCTTCTCCAGAATTGGTAAAAAGAAAACTGACATGCCCGGAGAAGAAGCAGTGTTTCACAATGTCGGTCTAGCAACGGCAAAACATCCCAAAACTGGACAAAACATTAAACCAACACCTTTAGGTGGAGAC
>MDTG01056480.1_pt1 | contig 10598 bp, 11 predicted proteins | sample 811421 | NCBI WGS metagenome assembly MDTG01 (sample SAMN05326645, study PRJNA326480) | marine metagenome | isolation source: seawater | place: Pacific Ocean: South East | collected 2011
AGCACCATTGATTATTACTATAGTTTTAATGGGTGCTCTTATAGTATTTACTCAAGGATCTGTTGTTGCACCCTTTATTTATAGTATTTTTTAATAGATGAATAATAAAAATTTTTCAAATAAATAATTAAATCAATTTCTTTTACTTCTTTATTTATTTTATTATTAGCAAGTACATCTGGTTCTTTTTTATATTTTTATTATTAACTATAAAATGAAGCTAAAAATTTTTATAAAAAAGGAGTTGAGAAATATCCTTATGTTTTAGAAGAGTATACAAAATGTTGGATATGAAAAGCCCCAAATAATAAAATTACTTTCTGAAACTTGGATTAAGAAAGGATGGGAATACGAGCCTAGGACTGTATTTAGAGAGAAGGCTCGAGAAGGTGAATATGTAAATGTTTCTAGATTAGGATTTAGAAGAAATGATATAAATTCTCCATCAGATGAATTTCTACTTACTAAAAATAAAATTTATAAACTTCCTTTAGTTTATTTCATTATGGGAAGTACATCTTTTGGCTATGGTGTTGAGGATAATCATACAATCCCAGCCCAGTTAGAAAAAATTTCAAATAATAAGCTAAAAGTTTTTAATTTTGGAAGAGGATATTATTATTCCCAACAGGAGCATGATTTACTATATGATTTGATTAAAAAAGAAGCTCCTATTCCAAAATATGCAATATTTTTAGATGGTCTTAATGAAGGTGCTGGGGAACTTCTTACGGGAAAGAATTAAAATTAGTTTTTAATAATGTTTCCTATAATGGGTTTAAATGGGATCCTAATGAATACGCCAAGCCTTTGTTTTTTATATCTTCAAAGTTAAGTAAAAAGTTTTCTAATAAAAACAGAGTAGGTTTGAAATTCTGGGATCCAGGCTGCTCTAATAATCAGAAAAGTTTTTCAAGTACTTTTAATCTTAAAGACGCATTTGCAATCGCAATAAGACAAAGACAAGATTTGTGTAATAGATATAAAATAAAATGCATTACATTTATTCAACCAATTCCAGGTTATTTAAATATTCATAAACATAAATCATATGGCTTAAAGGAAGCAAAAGTAAAGATAAATCTATTAATTAAAGATGTTAATAATCTCAATTTTAATATTGAAGGTATTACAGCAGCATTGGAAAACTATAATAGTCATGTCTATATAGATGGTGTTCACTATTCTTCTGCTGCAAGCAATGTAATAGCCAAAAAGATATTAAAAAAAAATAAATGAATTTTAAAGCTTTTTAAAAATTAAAAATACTAAAGTAAAATTTATTATTAAGTAAAGAAATTCGAGACTTTATTCAAGTCATTAATAAGAATAGTTTAAGATTATTGCTTGTTAATATTATCCTTATTAGATTAATACTAATCTTTTCTTTAAAGAAAAAATATTTTTTTATAAACTCAATGCTGGTATTTGGTATTTTAAATGCATATAGTGTAATATTAAGTTTGTCCTTCTAAGCTCCAACAAATACTAATAGTCTCTTCAAAGCATTAATGATGATAGAATTAATTGTAAAAGGTTGATGGCTTGTAATTTAGTTTGCTTTGATCGTAAAGTAGACTTAACTAGGATTTTTTAAATAATGAAAGATTTTTTAGAATTAACTAAAGATATTTGGGACTTTCTTAAGGTCCGTAAGAAGTACTGGTTAGCACCATTGATTATTACTATAGTTTTAATGGGTGCTCTTATAGTATTTACTCAAGGATCTGTTGTTGCACCCTTTATTTATAGTATTTTTTAATAATGATTAGTAAAAAAATAATTTTGCCATCTATTTTACTGACAACATTTAGTCTTATTCCTCTTTATATATTTACATTAATAAATTTAGTTTTTTTTAAAAGTCATTTGGATTATAAAAATCCAACAATTGAAAGAAGGAAAATAGAGCAAGATATGCCTCAAATAATAGAGGCAGCAAAGAAAGGCTATCTTCCCTTTTTTAATCCGTTGTCTTTAAGGAATTATTTTCTTGATACGACACTTTTTCCAGTTGGAGGATTACCATACACTCAAACCTATTTCTGTAATGAAGGTTATGGTCTACAAACTTACAAATCAGATAGATTGGGGTTGAGAAATATTGATTCTAATTGGGATCAAGTTAAAAATAAAGGTGCGACATTTTTTGTGGGAGATTCTTATGTTCATGGCGCCTGTGTTGAGGAAAAGTGGACAATAACATCAATTGTAGAAAAAATGACTGGTGAGAATATTTTAAATATAGGTGCTTCTGCTAATACTCCTTATGAATATGTAGGAGCTATTAAAGGTATTGTTTCTCCTGTCATTAAAGAATTCCCTGATCAAAAAATTAATGTTGCTTTAGTTTTTTATGATAATGATAACGTTGCCTACCTAAAGGCGATTGATAACTTATCTAATAAGGCCAGAAGGATAATAAAAAAACTTCCTGAAGGATCAATAGTTCCAACTCAAGAATACTTGAATAAGCTTAATCAAGTTATCAAGACAAATTTTCCTCTTGATCAAGAAGGTGTAGTAAATGCAATTTCTAAGCCTTCTAAAAAATCTTTTAAACAGTTTTTTGCTTATAAATTTTTCACTTTGATGCCATTACGACAACGTATTAAAGCTTTTATCGCAATTATAAAAGATAATGAAGTTAATCCAACAACTAAATCGATCAATCTCCTTAAAAAAGTATGTTTGCCCTCAAGTAATTGTAATCCATACATTATCTACATACCAAGTAGTAAAATTTGGTCAAGGCAGCCTTCTAGCAATTTTTACAGACTTAGTTTAAAAAAATTATCAGAAGAAAATAATATACAATTTATTGACGGTAGTATGGTTATTGATAGAAATTCTTTGGATGATTTTGCGATTAGAGGGAATCATCTTTCTCCTAAAGGTTATGTAAAAATAGCTGAACTTTATGCTAAAGAAACTCGTAAATAATCATCTAAATCATATACCTTGAACCATATCAGATAATGAAAAAAATTGCTATTTCTCAATCAAATTACATACCATGGCGAGGTTATTTTGATTTAATTGCATCAGTTGACGAATTTGTTATTTATGATGAAATGCAATACACAAAAGATGATTGGAGAAATAGAAATAAAATTAAAATAAAAAATGAAAGTTTATGGCTCACTGTACCTGTAAAGGTTAAAGGAAAGCTTCTTCAAAAAATTAGAGATACTGAAATTTCAGGAACATTATGGAAAAAGAAACACTGGCAAAGTATTAAACAAAACTATACTAAGGCACATTTTTTCAAGGATCTAGAAAAAGAACTAGAGAAAATTTATTGCCATGAAAATCATCAATATATATCAAAATTAAATAGAAGATTTATTGATTTAATTTGTGGATACTTAAATATAAAAACTAATATAAGAGATTCCTTTGAATTTGATTTAAAAGGAGACAAGACTCGAAGAATAATTAATATCTGTAAAGAACTTAATGCAAATGAATATATTTCTGGGCCTGCTGCAAAAGTTTATATTGATCCGTGTGATTTTGAACAAAATGATTTAAAACTTTCTTTTATCGATTATTCAAAATATCGTGAGTATAAGCAGCTAAAAGGTAAATTTATAAACAATTTATCGATATTAGATTTAATATTTAATTGTGGTCCTTTTTCTCATAAATATATGCAATATCTTTAATAAATAATATATTCATTTACTACTTTTAATATCTTCCCAAAAGTCTTTTTTATTAAATAACTCAGGCAATTCGTATAAAGGACTAATTATCATATCAACATTTTCTAGCTTAAAAGAGTTATTAGTTCTTATATTGAGATCCCTTTTAATTAATTTGTTTATAGATATATATAATGCGACTGAACATGCCTTAAACATTAAATCAGTATGATATTCCAAATCCTTTTCTTTATTTACTCCAAAGGCTATTTGCGTAATCGGCTCTCCCATATCCAGATCATTGCTTACATAATGAATGGTTGAACCGATGATTTTTTCACCATAATCCAGCGCGTCCTCAATACTTTTATTGCCTATTTTCCCAGAAAAAGATGGAAGCAAAGACCAATGTGCATTTATGCATTTACCTTTAAATTTATTCACGTAATTATTATTCAAGATTTTAAATATATTGGTAATTATTATTGAAGGATTAAAAATAAGACTTTCTTTTAACAAGTTATCTTGATTATATTTATCTACTCTCAGTACTTTGAATTTTAAACCCTTATTTTTACACCAATTTATACCTTCACATTCTCTATCGAAAATCACATTTATTTCCTCAATTTCAGGTAATAGGTTTTCTTTCCATAATCTATAGATAAATCTCAAGCTTCCTCCTCCGCCAGAGCATAAGAATAAAATAGATTTCATTTCATTGACCAATATCAAAGTTTATAAATGTTATACAACCATACTAATATTAATAGATGCTAAAAAATTTAGTTTTTATCAAAGTACTCAAATCTTGATAGATCCTCCACCCTTGCCCCATCATGCTCCAATACCTCAAGTAATAAATCAAGATCAATTTGTATATAGGTATATTATGTGAAAATTTAATTTAGAATTCTTGTCTAAACGATTTATTGAAGATAGAAGTTTTTCCAAATTTAAAAATTATCAGTTTTAAATGATTTAGATTTTTCATACTTAAGTTTTAATAAATGAGTAATTTTTTGCAGTCTCTGAATCTATTAATTCCCAACAAAATTCCAACGTACTTACCGCTTCATCAATAGAACAATGTAGACAATCCTGATTTTGAACGAACAGATTGAAATTTTTGTACATAAAATCAAAACCTGGTTTTAAATTACCTTGTTCTACAAATGAATATTTTAAATTTGGTATATATTTTCTAATTGGTTCTTCAGCTGAAGGTTCAATTCTTTGCATACCTTCATAGCAACTGAATTGCTCAATAGGTCTTAGTTCGCATACATTTTTCCCAGAATTAACTGTAATATAAAAGTTTGCAGGGATTAAGCTATGGACGTTTAATAAAATACTCCATTTATCATTTCTATGAAGAGCAGAAATATAATCAATATCTGATTTATCTTTAGTCAATTTTATATTTTTTTCCAATAAAATAAAATCTCCAATTAAATATTGTAATGTATTAATAATATGACATCCGTTTTTAAGAAAATTAATTAAACCGAACTGTGATTCTGGAATATTAGCAATTATTGTCCCCCCGTCTGAAGCTTCGCAAAACGTTCTCATCTCTTGTGTCGTTTTATAGTATCTTCTGTTATAACCAACAAAAATTTTTTTGCTATTCTTATGATTTTGGATTCTTATTATTTGGTCAAGTTCAAAACTTATTGGCTTTTCAATAAAAATTGGTTTGCCCGTATCAAGAGCTTTCATAACGACTTCAAATGTTCCACTAGGGTGGATGCATATAATGAATGCATCTAAATCTTTCGATAAAACTTCTTGCCAACCACCTTCGCAAAAGTACTTGCTTAACTGTAATTTATTAGCAAATTTTCTACAGTTTTCAGAAGATTTGCGTGATCCAATTGCAGAAATATGCATATTATTTTTATCTATAGCTGCTAAGTGAAAATTACTTATTGGCCCGCTGCCAATGTATCCTACTTTCATCAACTTATAAGAACACCAGTATCTTCAATATTATCATAATCTATCTTCTTCTTTTTCAAATGGCTTTCTAAGGCTCCAATTACCATTAGAACAGGTATTTCTGCTTCTTTAAGACTTACTTTTGGATATTCATCATATATTAAATTACTTAGTATTTGCTTCACTGTTGGAGTAGATTCAAATTTTACTTCTTTAATTAACTTTAAAGAGCCGTACCTCGTAATTTTATTCTCATATTTCTTAATTTCCTCTTCATCACGTTTGAAAAGTTTGATCGAATTGTCTGAGGAAAATTGTATAGATGAGTTTCTATAAACACATTCAATTGTTAACGATTGACTATTCGAATTAGTAAATGAAGCATGGATAAAAGTATTATTTTGCATCTTATAGCTTGCCATCCCTCCTATATAAGCAAGATCTTTACCTCTAGGGTTAATATAATCTATCTCTAAATCTGCAGTTATTGTTTTGGGGTGAGAATCTAGCAATTTACAGCTTAAACCAAAGGCATGAGTTCCATTTGTGCTGAAGCAAACAGCTCCTCCTATTAATCTAATACCTATTGGATTTCCTAGATTGTAATTACTTTGGATATTTTTTATTATCTCTACAATATTTGTAAAATTCCATTTATGATGAACTGTTACAAATATACCTTCCTTAGAGCATCTCTTTATAAATTCCTGTAATTCATCTTTTCTACTTGATAGTGGTTTCTCTATAATTAACTTTTTGCAACCTAGATCAATAAGTTTATTCGCTGTCTTTAAATGATCAGGGCCCCAGTTAGCGACAATACCATATGAAATAGTTATTTTATTATCTTCTAATTCTTCAAGACTTTCATAGCAATTTAAGCCTTTTGTAATTAGATCTTTTATTACTTTTTTATTCGTTTCAATAATATATAAATTTTTAATATCGACAAAATCTCTTAAAATTGATTCTTTAAATTTTGATCCAATAGAACCGTGCCCTACCAAAGCTAAATTCATAATTCTAATTCTAAATCTTAATCATATCATTTTATAATCACCTTATACAATTCTCTCTTTGAATAATTAAATTTGTAAAGAATTTTTAAGTAAGACTTATTACTGAAATATAGAATTACAAAAAGGTTAAAGAAGATAAATTAGACGATTATTTTAATGAAATTATTCATAACTAAGTGCAGATTGGTATGTGTCTAGTTCTAAAAGATAAAGGACATTTAAAATCAATAATGAAAGATTAGAAGTAATTATGCTCTCAGATATTTTTAAATAATGGAAATTTGTGAGCTAATTAGCAAAGATATCGCAAAACTTCGATATAAATTGATTGGTAATCTGCACGCATTTAAGGTTAGTTTTTTAAGTCCTCTTTGCTCCGTCCTTGAGAGCAATGAGATTATTTAACAAGCCCCCCTTCTGAATATTGCGTTGAATTCGTTTGTGTTATAAATCTAAGAACAGCATAATCATCATTAGCGATTAAAAACTGCTATTGGAAATCCCTACTGAAAAATTCTTTAAATTATTGTTCTGGATTTCTATGGATATTGCCAATTACAACTTTTAAAATATTAAACTATGAATAACTATTTTTATTTACAACGTACCTTCTAACTAAGCTGCTGCCTCTTTTAATACTTCCTCTGGGTTTTAGTATAGGTTTCCTTCTTTTCAATTTTAGAAACCCATCAAGAAGAAAAATCTTAGCTTTTATCTTATTTCTTTGGACCTTTAGTGTTGGTCTAGTGGCAGATTTGTTGTGGTTATTTTTGGAATATCCATGGCAACGAAAAGATGAAAATGATGCACCAACTGCTGATGCCATTATTGTTTTAAGTGGTGGTGGAAGACCTAAAGCTCCAGGGAAAGCCAATATTTTTGAATGGGGAGATCCAGATAGGTATTTTGCAGGAATAAGCCTATTTCAAAAGAAAAAGGCGCCAAGATTGTTTTTTACAGGTGGAACTACTCCTTATAGTGATAATTACAAAGACGAAGGGACTTTATATAAAGAACATGCTATAAGCCTTGGCATCCCTTTATATGCAATAACGATTACTAATAAAGTAGTTAATACTTCACAAGAGGCCATAGAAATAAGAAAAAGCTTCAATAAAATGAATTCTTCGCGCAAGATTCTTCTTGTGACTAGCGCTTTTCATATGAAACGTGCAAAAAAAATATTTGAGCGACAGGGCTTTCGTGTATATCCCTTCCCAGTAGACTTTAAAACATCAAATATTTTATTATGGAAAAACCCTTATCAATGGATTCCTAACTCTGAGAGTCTAAGTAAGAGTTCACAAGCTCTTAGAGAACTCATGGGCAGAGCTATTTATAGGTCTTGGTAAAATAGCAAAAGAGAAAATTATTTATTAAATTAAATAGTTAATTTTACGGCCTAAAATCCGATCAGAGAATAGGGCACTTTTAAGCATTACATCTGCTCCTAAATTGCATATTTACAATAAGGCTATTGGTCTAGTTGTTTTTGTAAATTGATAAAGATATTTTGATATTCAATATAAAATAGGAGAGACTGTAAGGATTTATTTGTAATAATTGATATACCAATTGGCAAACTTCTTTACTCCATCCTCGATAGATGTTTTTGGTTTAAAGCTAACCCAATCATTTAAAAGATTAGTATCGGCTGCTGTTGCAATTACATCACCTGGTGGTATGGGTTGTAAGTCTTTTATAGCTTTTGTACCTAATTCATTCTCGAGAATTTCAATAAATCTTAGAAGTTCGATTGGTTTACTATTCCCTATATTGAAAATCCGATGAGGGGCAAAAGATGTTGATGGATTAGGTTCGTTTGTATTAAAGTTTGGATCAATTGACGCAGGTTTTTGTGAGCATAAATAAATACCTTCAATAATGTCATCAATATAGGTAAAATCTCTTCTCATCTTCCCATAGTTGTATACAGTTATTGGTTTCTTTTCAAGAATAGATTTAGCAAAGATCATTGGTGCCATATCAGGCCTACCCCATGGACCATAAACAGTAAAAAAGCGTAATCCAGTCGAAGGGATACTAAATAGATGGCTATAGGTATTAGCCATTAATTCATTTGATTTTTTAGTTGCTGCATAAAGGCTGATAGGATGATTTACTGATTGATTTTCAATAAATGGGAGATTTGTATTGCCGCCATAAACTGAACTGCTAGATGCATAAATCAAATGTTTTATATTAAACTCTCTAGAAGCCTCAAGTATATTTACAAAACCAACTAGATTACTATTAACATAAGAAAAGGGATTTTCTAATGAATATCTGACTCCAGCTTGTGCTGCCAAATTAATGACAATTCTAGGAGAATACTTTTTAAAGATTTTTTTTAAATATTCATAATCCTCCAATGCAGATTCACAAAAGTACCAGCTCCCTGAATATTGATTGAGTTTATTAGAAATACTCTTAAGTCTATCTTTTTTTAGAGATGGATCATAATATGCATTAAGATTGTCTATCCCAATAACGCAGTTACCCTCTTTTAATAATTTATGACAAATAGCTGCACCTATAAAGCCTGCAGCGCCTGTTACTAAGAATATAGATTTAGATTCAATCATTTGTATATTTTACTATATAGAATTAAAGTATTCATATTTAAGAGTTTACCGGGAAGCAAGTTAGTTATATGATGGAGGTAAAGAATCTTTGATTTAGAGCCAATTTATAAGTCGATGTAGCTGAATTAATATAATTATCCGGCATGCTACCTTTGCGAAAAATTTTTCTATATAATGGTTTTAATAAATCAACTAATATCTTAAAATATAACGATATTATTGATTTTATTAAAATATTAATTCTATTTCATAAAAGTTAGAATATATTTATTTTATCATAAAAGTAGAATAATTTTTTTTAGAATCTATTTTACTCAATTAAAGCTATATGATCTTTTAGTTATGCATTATAATATTGTATATGATTATCCTAGTATTATGAATAGGAGAGGTATTATACTTGCTGGTGGAACTGGTTCTCGTTTGTTTCCCTCAACGATTGCTACTTGCAAGCAATTATTGCCAATATATGATAAGCCAATGATCTATTATCCTTTAAGCACGTTAATGCTTGCTGGAATTAGAGAGATTAGATTAATTACTACTCCAAAAGATCATGATTTGTTTTTAGATCTATTGGGCAATGGAAGTGAATTGGGAATTGAATTATCTTATGCAATTCAACCAAAACCAAATGGTTTAGCAGAAGCTTTTTTGATTTGTTCAGATTTTATAACTAATCATAAGTCTGCTTTAATTCTCGGTGATAATTTATTTCATGGTGATGAATTAATTTCTAAGCTTTCTGAAGTCAATAGTAGTTCAATTGGTGCTTCAATCTTTGCTTATCAAGTTCATGACCCAGAAAGGTATGGAGTAGTAGAATTTAATAAGTCTTATAAAGCAATAAGTATTGAAGAAAAGCCGAAAAATTGTAAAAGTAATTATGCAATTACTGGATTGTACTTTTATGATGAGTCAGTTGTTGAAAGATCTGAAAAACTTGTTCCTTCAAAAAGAGGTGAATTGGAAATTACGGATTTGAATATTTCTTATTTAAATGATGAATTGTTACACGTTAATATTTTCAGCAGGGGGATGGCTTGGTTGGATACTGGAACTCATGAATCATTAAACGATGCAACTAATTACATAAGAACAATTGAAAACAGGCAAGGTTTAAAGGTCAGTTGTCCTGAGGAGATAGCTTGGCGTAATAAATGGATCTCAGATAATGAACTTGAAAAAATTGCTTCAAAATATGAAAAAAGTAATTATGGAAAATATTTATTAAATTTATTATAATTCTATAAAATGTTATATATTTATTAAATTCATTTTATGAAACCTTCTATAAATAATCTCTACACTTCTGATCAATTAGAGTTTGAAGGACCGTTTTTAATTAATCAAAATATTTTTAATGATGATAGAGGATATTTTTTAGAGAGTTGGAGTGAAAATAA
>MDTG01062883.1_pt1 | contig 10598 bp, 7 predicted proteins | sample 811421 | NCBI WGS metagenome assembly MDTG01 (sample SAMN05326645, study PRJNA326480) | marine metagenome | isolation source: seawater | place: Pacific Ocean: South East | collected 2011
CAGGATGCATTTAATGAAGGTCTAGCAGCGATAAAAGCTGATGGCACACTAGCCAAGCTCGTTCTAAAGTGGTGGCCCAAATAATATTTGATAATATATAATAAATCGAGTTTAGTGCTGCCAACTAATAAAAATATTGGCAGCACTATATACCATCTGTTTTCATGCTAACTTTCGCACATTGGATCAAAAGTATCCGGGTAAGTAACCTGATATTTTTGGCTTTTCTTCCATTTGTCATTTACTTCATAGCTACGTCCAGGAACTATGGGAAAGCCTTAAAATCAATTTTAGGCATAGAAGATAACGCAGTATTTTTGCTTAGTGCTTTTTTAGTCATCTCGGCCATTGGAATACTCGGATTCATTGCTTCATTAAAATTGTATCGAAGTATCCGCTTAGATATAGATGAGAATGATAAAAAACGTAGCCATTCAGCAGCCTGCATAAGTTTAGGAATCCAAGTAACTCTGATCGTATTTTTGCTTCAGTTACCAATCCTAGACCCATATATCGCCTCTGTTGCCGTTAACTCAATGGATGCCAGGACAACAGACTGGATCCTTATGGTGAATCAAAGCTTTGTCCTTGAACCCTCGGCTGAAAAATACATCATTGAATTTGTGCGAGCATCATTTAAGTACTATGGCTTATTCGCCTTAGGTGCCCTAGTTTTTTCATTAAGTTTTAAAAAATCTCTTGGAACATCAATTGGTAAGTCGATAATCTTCCTTATCGGTTTATTGGGTTTTCTGATAGCATTCTATATTGTGATGATAGCGCATGCTGGGTTTTCTCTTGGTCTAGCAGTGACCCTCAGAGCTGCCTTCTTTGCCTACTTGTTAGCAAGCGTATTGGGATTGATATGGGCCTTGTTAACCAAACTAAAACCAAGCAACTCTGCTTCCTTAATCTTTATGACATTGGGTTTATTATTGATTTGCCTAAGTATTTTTAACTTTTCTCGCCCCTACCAAAACGTAACTTTATTTGGAAGTCTAGATGGGAAAATTGGTATTATTTCAGGCATACCTCAGGGTATTACTGATGAAGTGCGCTATGGAGATTTTTTAAATCAAAAACCAAGTAAGCCGTTCAAGATTCGATCTATAAAGAATACAGAGCAAGCAATAAAATTATTCGAAGATGGAAAAATATCGGCTGTTTTACTACCTTCAGACATAAGACGAGATTACGAGGTATTATGGACTACTGCTTTCCTCCCAACAACAGAAAAGAATATAGCTATTTTTTCTATAATATTTGGTTCGTTTCTATTGCTGATTGTAGGAATTGGCAGGTTAACAGAAATGCACCCCCTTGCCATTTTTTCTGACTTTTTTGTTGATACCATAAGAGGAGTTCCTATGTTGGTTATTATTTTATATATTGGATTACCCCTTGCAGGAGCTCTAAAAAGCTCGTCTGGGGGCTATATCGATATGCAGATGATGACCCGTGGGATAATTGCAATTGGAATAGGTTACTCAGCTTATATGGCCGAAATTTTTAGAGCAGGGATCGAAGCTATTCCAAAAGGGCAAATAGAAGCAGCAAGGACACTTGGAATGAGAGAAGTTCATATAGCTAGGCTCATAATCTTACCGCAGGCCATAGCCATAGTACTGCCGGCATTGGGGAATGAATTCATAGCAATGCTTAAGGACACCTCCTTAGTTTCCATTTTATCAGTAAGAGACATAACTCAACGAATGCGAGAATTCCAAGCACAGAGTTTCTTACCTTTTGAACCCTTTAACACGGCTGCTTTACTTTATATTATACTAACACTGCTAGCAGCAAGCAGCATTAAATCACTAGAGAAAACTGTTAATCGAAACCGTGAATCTCGATGACGCCTTAAAAATCAATACCCTGTTTGAGTTCCTTGTTGCAGATCCTATTATCTATGATTAAATAGGCCTATGCCTTGGATCTATAGAAAGAAAATTCATGAAGTTTTCTAAATTAACTGACCGTATAGCAGAACTAGGGTCCGACAAATGGGCTCTTCACCTTGAAGCAAGAAAATTAAAAGAGCATAATGAAGATGTCATTGAACTAACTATTGGGGAACCAGACCAGCCCCCCGCAGATATCCTTATTCAGAAATGTCATGAATCAATGTTATCTGGCAGAACAAAGTACTCTAATGGACGTGGTGAAAGTAATCTACTAGACGCTCTTGTTACCAAATATTCCAAGCGATCCGCTAAGAATCTCTCTGCAGATAATTTCTTGTGCCTGCCAGGTACCCAGACCGCTCTTTATGCAACTATGATGACGTTAGTTGAAGAAAACGATGGTGTCTTGGTTGGAGACCCCTACTATGCCACCTATGAAGGAATAATACGATCTTCTGGGGCAGATATACAGCCAATACCTTTGCATCAAGAATTTGGTTTTTCAATTCAAGAACGTGATATTCGTGATAAGATTTCCCCTAATAGTAAAATATTACTATTGAATACACCTCATAACCCTACAGGCGCTGTTTTGAGCAAAAAAGAACTTCTAAAATTAGTAAATGTCTGTGAGGAGCATAATCTTTGGCTAGTATCAGATGAAGTATATGAAGACTTAATTTTCGAACAATCATTTGTCTCACCTATGGAAATAGAAAGATTAGCAAACAGATCAATTGTGGTCTCTTCTATATCGAAAAGTCATGCTGCACCCGGTTTTAGATCTGGCTGGGTACTAGCACCAGAACAAGTAATTGAAAAAATGCTCCCTCTTGCTGAAACCATGTTATTTGGGAATCAACCCTTTATAGCTGACATGACAGAATATGCAGTTAGAAATCCAAGCGAAGCCGCCATTAAAATGAAGACTGATTATGAAAGAAGAGCCAAACTAATTTGCCAAGAACTTGCTAATATCGACTGTTTAGAACCTCTTATGCCCAAAGCTGGAATGTTCATACTATTAAAAATTAACCAAGACAATTCAAATGCAGATAAATTTGCCTGGACACTCTTTGAAGAGCAAAAGGTAGCAACAATGCCTGGCTCTTCATTTGGAAAGAATGGCGAAAATTATCTTCGGCTCAGCCTAACAGTTCCAGACAACCTGCTCCAAGAGGCTTGTCATCGAATAAAGGCATTTGTGCAGCAAAACAAATTTTAATTTTCCAATGAACACGGTGCTTCAAGAAAATGTCAATCTAACAGTGGGAAGCACTATCCTACCCCTTTTAGAAAAAATGGGAGTCGAAAAGATATTCGGCATACCAGGTGTTCACACCATCGAGATATATCGTGGGCTCTCAAAGACGAATATTCGCCATATAACTCCACGTCATGAGCAAGGTGCTGGTTTTATGGCGGATGGTTATGCTAGAGTAAGTGGCAAGCCCGGTGTATGCCTTGTTATCACGGGACCAGGGATGACAAATATACTGACTGCTATGGCCCAGGCCCGAGCCGACTGTATTCCCATGTTGGTCATCTCAGCAGTTAATCCAATATCTGATAATCAAAATTCATTGGGATTATTACATGAATTACCAGACCAAGGCGCACTAGTTAAACAGGTAGCTATTAGCTCTCTAACTGTCACTAAACCAGTTGAGTTAATCCCGTCACTCAAACACTCTTTTACCAAGATGCTTACCGGTAAGCCAGGTCCCGTCCACATAGAAATCCCGACAGATATACAAAAATTACTATCTGAATTTAATCCTGAAGATGCCAATATGGCATACGATATATCCGAAGATCAATTGGATCATTCCACTATTGTAAATATTGCTGATCGATTAAATGAAGCAAAAAAGCCTTTAATGATTCTGGGCGGCGGGGCAAAAGCTTGCAACCAATACCTTTACGAATTAATAGAAATAATTGGCGCCCAAGCCATAACCACCATTAACGCTAGAGGTCTACTTGGGAACCATCCGCTATGTATACCTGCCAGCCCTAGTCTCGCTTGCGTTAGGCAGAAGATACTGGCAGCAGATGTAGTTTTAGCTATAGGTACCGAATTTGGGAAAACAGACTTTGATCTTTACGGGGATGGTAACTTTCCTACAATACAATATTTGATACGTGTCGATGTAAGTAAAGATCAATTAACTAAAAACGTTAAACCGAAAATAGCAATAAAAAGTAGCGCTGCTACATTTTGTGAAAAACTATTGCTGGAAATTAAAAGTAGAGACTTCGGGCCCAAAGAAATATTCCAGCTAAGAGCTCATAATCAAAGAATACAGGAAGAATGTTTGAATGAGATTGAAAGCAAACTGCGTGACCCACTTGATTTAATCTTAAGGCTGGTCAATCATTTTCCAGAAGCAATATTGGTTGGCGATAGCACGCAACCAATTTATGCAGGAAATCTGTATAATAATGTAAAAAAATCTGGGCATTGGTTTAACTCTGCAACTGGTTACGGAACGCTTGGATATTCTATCCCTTCTGCACTAGGAGCCAAATTAGCTTCACCCATTTCTCCAGTAATTTGTATAATTGGTGATGGAGGCTTTCAATTTACCTCTAACGAGCTCATGACTGCTTCTGATGAAAATATCCCCGTTATCTTTATTGTTTGGAATAATAATGGATATAAGGAGATAAAGGACAGTATGACAATGGAGAAAATCTCCCCAGTTGGGGTCACTCCAAAACCTCCCAATTTCAAATTTCAGGCACAATCTTATGATTTGTCGTATTATCTTGTTAAAAATAGAAAAGACCTAATAAAAATTGTAACCACCGCCTTAGCGAGGGATATGTCAGCAATTATCGAAATTCATGAAACAACATACTAAAAAATATGAAGGGGTGAAAAGCTATGCCTTTAACTATGAATTCTGAAGTTTTTATCACGTGTGCCTTAACTGGATCTGGAAGTACTCAAGAAAAAAGTAAACACGTCCCCCGGTCCCCAAAAGAAATAGCAAATGACGCTATATTGGCGGCAAAAGCTGGCGCGGCCATAGTCCATTGCCACGTTAGAGATCCTAAAACAGGTGCCCCATCCAGAAAATTAGAATATTATAAAGAAATTACACATAGGATAAGGGATTCTGGAACGGATGTGATAATAAACCTTACTGCTGGCATGGGTGGAGACATGGTTTTTGGACCCACATCTGATCCTATGAACTTAGGGCCAGGAACAGATATGATTAGTGCAGAAGAGCGTATTTCACATATTGTTGAATGCTTGCCCGAAATATGCACCCTTGATTGCGGAACAATGAACTTCGCAGAAGCCGATTATGTCATGACAAATACCCCTGGAATGCTTATGGCAATGGGAAAGATGATTTCTGAATTAAATGTCAAACCTGAAATAGAGGCTTTTGATACTGGGCATTTATGGTATGCGAAGCAACTAGTCGCAGAGGGCATACTAAATTCTCCTGCCCTAGTACAACTGTGTATGGGAATACCTTGGGGTGCCCCAAATGACCTGAACACCTTTTTAGCAATGGTTAATAACACCCCAGAAGACTGGACTTGGTCGGCTTTCTCTCTCGGTCGGAACCAAATGCCTTATGTTGCTGCTGCAGTTCTTGCAGGAGGAAATGTTCGAGTTGGTCTAGAAGATAATTTAATGCTAGCAAAAGGTCATTTAGCAACTAACAAAGCCTTGGTTGAGAAAGCTGTGATTATAATTGAAAATCTAGGGTCTACAGTTCTCAGTCCAAGTGAAGTTAGAAACCGTCTTAACTTAATTAAACAGGTGCCAAAATGACAGACAAACAAATAAATATTTCTTGCGTCGGGTGCGGAACCATAGGTGCAGGTTGGGTCGCTCGCCTTATGCAAAACGGTTTAAATGTTAAAATCTATGACCCAACACCTATTTTAGATTCTAGACTGAGCAATGTGCTCGACAACTCAAAAAGAGCTCATAAAAAAATTTTCCCAAATGGAAATATGAACCCTGGCACTTTTGACTATTACACTGAAATCACTCCAGCACTAGAAAATGCAGATTTTGTAATCGAAAGTGTGCCAGAAAGAATAGACATGAAACAAGAAATTTATGAACAAATTGAAAAGGCATGTTCCCCACAAACTATTATTGCTTCATCAACTTCTGGAATTAAGCCTAGTGATCTTCAGAAGCAGATGAACCGTCCTGAAAGATTGATTGTGGCCCATCCTTTCAACCCCGTTTACCTGATACCTATGGTTGAGGTGGTTGGAGGATCAAAAACTGACTTAGTTTTCATAAACAAAGCTTGTGATTTCTTTACCAGTATTTTCATGAAACCCGTCCACATTAAAAAAGAAATAGAAGCTTTTGTGGCTGATCGTCTTCTGGAAGCAATTTGGCGTGAGTCGCTCTGGTTAATCAAGGATGGAATATGCACAACAGAAGAATTGGACGATATAGTCAGATATGGTTTTGGTCTCAGATATGCCCAGATGGGAGTTTTCCAGACCTATAGAACTGCAGCTGGTGATGGCGGTATGAGACAGTTTTTAAATCACTTTGGACCCTGTTTGTCATGGCCTTGGACCAAACTCATGGACGTACCTGAATTTAATGATGAACTAATTGACCTTATTTCTGATCAATCTGACAACCAAGCAAAAGGAAAGTCCATAAATGATCTAGAAAGGATTCGTGACGACAACTTAGTAGAAATACAAAAGGCATTAGAAAAAAATGATTATGGTGCTGGAGCGTTAATCAAAAAAGCAAGAGAATCTATTGAATAATTTTGAATAGCATAATGTTATTTGCTGGAGATCACACATGAATTTTGACCTTACTGAAGAGCAGAAATTAATAATCAAGACGACCAAACATTTCGTGGAAAATGAGCTATATCCGCATGAGAGCCTTGTAGAAAAAAATGGCCATCTACCCAAAGATTTGATTAAGGAAATACAAGCAAAAGCCATAAAAGCTGGTATCTACGCAGCAAATATTCCCCTTGAGGAAGGAGGGGGGGGGGTGGATACCCTCACATGGCTATTATTTGAAAAAGAGTTAGGAAAAGCAAATTATGCTCTTCATTGGACTTGCGTGGCTAGGCCATCAAATATTTTATGTGCTGGAACGAAAGAACAAAAGGATAAGTATCTTAAACGCTGTGTTTCAGGGGAAACCTGGGATTGTTTAGCAATGACTGAGCCTAATGCTGGGTCCGATTTAAGAGGAATGAAGTCATCAGCAAAACAAACTGAAACAGGAGATTGGATCCTAAACGGCACAAAGCATTTCATTAGCCATGCAGACATAGCTGATTTTACTATAGCATTTATGGCCTCTGGAGCAGAGGATACACCAAAGGGAGAGAAAAAACTCATCACTGCCTTTTTCGTCGACAAAGGTACTCCAGGTTTTGAGGTTAGAGCAGGTTATGAGAATGTTTCCCATAGAGGGTACACAAATTCAATATTGGAGTTTTCAGATGTCAAGGTACCTAAAGAAGCCGTTTTAGGGGAAGTTCATAAAGGCTTTGATGTAGCCAATAACTGGCTGGGCGCCACAAGGCTACAAGTTGGAGCGGCCTGCTTAGGTCGTGCCGAAAGAGCGTTTGGCCATGCCACAGAGTGGGCTGCTACACGACAACAGTTTGGACAAACTATTGGAAAATTTCAAGGAATCTCCTTCAAACTTTCAGACATGGCCATGGAAATGAAAGCTTCGGAATTAATGATTTTAGAGGCCGGTTGGAAGTATGACCAGGGAATTGCAACCGATGCCGACATGGCCATGGCTAAACTGAAAGCCACAGAAATGCTAGCAATGGTATCTGATGAAGCTATTCAGATCCATGGTGGAATGGGGTTAATGAACGAACTTCCACTAGAGCGAATCTGGAGAGATGCAAGGTTGGAAAGAATTTGGGAAGGTACATCAGAAATCCAACGCCACATAATTTCAAGATCACTTTTAAGGCCCTTTGAAAATTGATGAAGATAAACCTGACGAGATTGTTACAACCTAAAACCATTGCACTTGTTGGTGGTTCATGGGTTGAAAATGTTGCCCACCAAATTCAAGCCTCTAAGTTCTCCGGGCAAGTTTGGCCTGTCAACCCTAATAGAGAAAGAATCGCGGGATATAAATGTTATAAAGGAATTGATGTTCTTCCAGGTTCACCTGATGCTGCATTTATTGGAGTAAACAGGAATAAGACAATTGAAGTTATTCGAGAATTAGAGGAAATTGGTTGTGGGGGAGCGACCTGTTTTGCATCGGGATTCTCAGAAACAGGCCCATTAGGAGAAAAACTCCAAAAAAAAATGTCAGAAGCCGCAAGAGGCATGCCGTTCCTAGGTCCAAATTGTTATGGATATTTGAATTACCTTGATCATATATATATGTGGCCAGACCAACATGGGGGAAGAGCAGTAAAATCTGGAGTTGCCATAATAGCCCAATCATCAAATATAGCTATCAACCTAACGATGCAGTCCCGCAGTACCCCTATTGCCTATGTTCTAACTTCAGGAAATCAGGCCAAATTAGATATTGCGGATCTAGGCCTTGCAATGATTGAAGATCCCAGGGTTACCGCTATTGGATTTTATATTGAGGGGATTAAAGATCTAAGGAAATTTGAACGAATGTCCCAATTAGCACTAAAGATAAATAAGCCTATCATAGCTCTAAAATCAGGGAAAACCGAGGCCAGCAGGTCTCAAAGTTTTTCTCATACAGCATCTATTACAGGAAATTCAGATATTTCTAATGCCTTCTTTGAAAGACTAGGTATTGTCCAGGTAAATGATTTAGATGTCTTTTTGGAGAGTCTAAAAATTCTCCATATAGCTGGTCGAATGAGAAACCATTCGGTAATTTCCGTCAGCTGTTCTGGTGGAGAGGCTAGTCTTGTTTCAGATTTTTCTGTAATAACATCCTTAGAATTTCCTAGATTTTCGACTGAAAAATCTCGTCAGATACGTGATATCCTTGGGGATATTGTAGAAATCTCCAATCCCTTTGACTATCATACATTTATCTGGGGTGACACAGAAAGAATGGTAAAGTTATTTACCACAATATGTCAAAACACCAAGAGCCTTGTGATCTTTGTTTTAGATATACCGCGGAAAGATCGTTGCAATCCAGAAAGTTTTAGATGTGGTATTGATGCGATGATTGCAGCAAAAAAGGCTACTGAAGCCAATATTGCAGTCATTTCTTCTTTGAGCGAAAGCATGACAGAAGACTTGGCCGATGAATTTCTTAAACATGGAATAATGCCATTATGCGGATTGAAAACTGGCTTAGAATCTATCGATGTAAGCTTAAAGAGCACCTCTATATTAAAGAGCGCAGTAAATAAGCCCGCCCTAATTTCAAACTCGTTTTCAAAAAAAAGGGCACCCACTCAGCTGCTTGAGATTGAAGCTAAAAATATTTTAAAGAATAATGGTATTCCTATTCCTAAATCACTAGTGACGGATATGAATACTATCAAAAAAGATCCCAGCCTGCTCAAACAATTTGATTACCCCTTAGTCCTAAAAGGCGTCGGTGTTGGGCATAAAACTGAATCTGGTCTGGTCTTTCTTAATATTCAATCAGTAGATGATTTGATGTGCAGGATTGACGACATAAAGAGTGAACCCAACCAAATTCTGATAGAGGAAATGGTTGAGCCCAATATTATGGAATTGCTTGTCGGTGTGACAAAGGACGAAACTGGTTTGTTCGCCATGACCCTTTCTCCAGGAGGAATTTTAAGTGAATTACACGCAAAAATTTCAAGCAACAAGAAAACCCTTATACTACCCACCACCGAAGATATTGTCGCAGATTCGTTGAAATCACTTCCGCTATCACCACTTTTTGAAGGATATAGAGGTTTATTAAAAGCCAACTTAACAAAAACTATTGAAGCAATAATGAAAATTTCTTTGCTAATAGGAAACCCAGCCCTTGGTATTTCTGAATTAGAAATTAACCCTCTTATTATTACAAACAAGAATGCCTATGCTGCAGACGCCTTAATTGAAATCAATACCTAAATCTTGGAGGAAAAATGAAAAAAAATGATGAATCTTTTCTTAATCTAGAGGAAGGTCCTATTAGAACAGCAATTATGGGGAAAATTCTCATAGTAACTTTAGATCGACCTAAAGCAAATGCTATAGATTTGAAGACAAGTAGGTTAATGGGGGAAATTTTTCGGGAATTTCGGGACAGTTCTAGATTGAGAGTCGGCGTATTGACGGGAGGAGGTAACAAGTTCTTCTGCCCAGGTTGGGATCTGAAAGCTGCGGCTGGTGGAGATGCTGTAGATGGAGATTATGGTGTTGGCGGTTTTGGAGGTCTGCAAGAATTACCACAAATGAATAAACCCATGATTGCAGCTGTCAATGGAATCTGCTGTGGCGGAGGCCTTGAAATAGCTTTATCTTGTGACATGATTATGGCGACCGAGGAAGCAACTTTTGCATTACCAGAGATTAAATCAGGAACTGTAGCAGATGCCGCTTCTATCAAACTCCCTAAACGTATTCCATATCACATTGCAATGGAAATGTTGCTCACAGGGCGCTGGATCAGTGCCCAGGAAGCACAGAAATGGGGTCTAGTTAATCATGTATTTAACAAAGAAAGTTTACTAAAAAAAACACTGAATATAGCCAAAGATATCGCCAATGGTCCGCCTTTAG
>MDTG01095689.1_pt1 | contig 10598 bp, 9 predicted proteins | sample 811421 | NCBI WGS metagenome assembly MDTG01 (sample SAMN05326645, study PRJNA326480) | marine metagenome | isolation source: seawater | place: Pacific Ocean: South East | collected 2011
CCAATCATAGAACAATCAAAGGTTAACTCAGAAGTAGTAGAAACTTCTGCAACACCAGAAATATCACTTACACTATTGACTATATCATCTATCACAATTAAAGCTTCACCATTTTCATCCAAATAAATATCTAAACTATCACATAAAATCTCAGGACCAATTGTATCTACAACATTAACCTGTATTGTGATGGTATCGGATTCATTTCCTGAACTATCTATTGCAGCAAAAGTTAACGTGTAAGTTCCAATAGTATTAACATCAACACTACCTGTTGTAATTATAGTTGGATTTTCATCAATATTGTCATAAGCAACCGCAATTGGTGGAGTAAATGATGTGCCTACCTGTACTGAAGTTACAATATCTCCAGTTAATGAAATTACCGGCGGAGTTGTATCTTGAATACTACTGCTTAATGCTTGATAAGCATTAACTCTTCCATACCCGTGATAAATATCATATCCTTGTACATCTTCTGCAGGGTCTCCAACTTGATCATCAGCAGAATCACGGATAATTTGATAGATTTCATCGGGTGTTCTGGTTGAATCTTGAGATAAAAGTAAGGAGGCAATACCGGCAACTAAGGGCGATGCCTGAGAGGTTCCACCCCAATAATAATTATAATTAGTATTAGAATTAAAACTCAAACTATAAATATAGTTTCCAGGTGCAACTACATCAATATGAGACCCATAGCTACTTCCACCACCCCAAAAAAAAGGAGATGTTCTTGAATCATCGGGATCAGTAGATCCAACAGAAAAAGAATTATAATATCCCGCAGGATAATACACTTGATCTGAATCTTCATTCATCATTGAAACAAAAACCGAAACATTATTATTCACTGCAAAATTAATGGCATCCTCCATAGCTTGTGAATAGCTAGAACCTCCTAGTGACATATTAATGATATTAGCACCATTGTTCACGGCATAATAAATAGCATCAATCCACCAACTGTAATATCCCCAATTTTGATCATTAATGACTTTTAGCGGCATAATTTTACAATTCCAATCTACTCCAGCATAGCCAGTCGAATTGTTGGAAACAGCACCAATTATACCTGCTACATTTGTCCCATGCCCATGATCATCTGTAGGGTCATTATCATTATTAGCAAAATCATATCCATTTACTTGATTGTCATTATTCCAAACTCTACCCTGAAATTCTGGATGATCTAATTTTATACCTGAATCTAATACTGCAACCACAATCTCTGAGCTACCTGTTTCAATATTCCAAGCTAAATCCATATCAACATCAGCGTCATTTTGAGATTCTGAGTTAAAACTACCATCGTTATATAAACTCCATTGTCTATTCCAGTAGGTATCATTGGGGATTATCTGTGATTGGTTAGATATCTGATTGTTAGCTGAAGAAATTCCAGCTCCTTTTCCAATATAATCAGGTTCTACAAAATCAAAAATTGATAATTCTGTATATTCTTTTATAACATTTTTGATATCGATATTATTTTTAAATTCAATTTTAAATAACTTTTTATTATCTCTACCTCCAATACACTTAATCTTATCGAGACTGTAATAGCTATTAAGTTTATCTAATGAAACAATATTAAACTTATTGAAATCTAAATTTGCAATAATCTCTACATTATCTTTAAATTTAATTATAAGACTATTTTCTGAATAATTAATATCTTCCTGTGCAAATAAATTAAAGGAAAAAAAAGCAGTTGATAATACTAATATGAATCTGTTTGTATGTGTCATTTTTTTATAATTCTATGAGTTTCAATCTTATTTCCATATTTTAATTCTAAAATATATATACCATTTTCAATATAATCTAAGTTAATCATTTTACCGTTACTGGATTTTCCATTTCTGAGTTCACGGCCATTCAAATCATATATTGAATAGTTAAAATTATTAAGGAATTTTGAGCTTGAAATCTTTATTTGGTGTTTAAAGGGATTTGGAGTAATTCTAAATGTATTATGCTCCAAAATTTGATTATTTAATGTGTTTGTATAGCAGTTTTGATCAACTGAAAATTCAGATTTAATTAATTCATTTATTTTATTTTCTGTGAAACTTTCGTTAAAGGTGTTATTAAAAAATGTAGAATCAATGGCATTATTGTCAGCACCCAAATAATCTTGAAGAAGAGTTCCAAGAGTTTCTCTAAAGTCATATTGAAAAGTCTTAAGTTGCCAATTGTTTTCATTAGTAGCTTCATTTAAGTCTGGATTTTCGCCAGAAACACCACCATTGATAGAACCACCAAAAACAAACATTGGAGCTATTTCACCATGGTCAGTACCCAAATTTCCGTTTTCCTTTGCTTTTCTTCCAAACTCAGAAAAGGTCAATCCAACAACATCATTTTGAAAGCCTTGAGATGATATATCCTGAATAAAAGATGACACTGCATTATTCAATTCAATTAATAAATCATTATGTTTTCCTTGAGTATCATTTTGCGATTGTATCTGTGAGTTATGAGTATCGAAACCATTTAGTTTTACCAAAAATACTTTAGATTGAAGTCCACCACTTATCAACCTTGCAACGGTCTTCAATTGATTAGATAAATCAGAGTCATCGTATGTTACTGAATTATTCCCACTGTTGAATGCATTTGAAATTGCTTGAGAATAAAGAGTTGAAATTTGATCATTATCGATAATATACTGTAGTTCCTCACCATAGTGAGATTCAGGAATATAAGACGGTGCTTCCCCACCTAAGCCGCTTAAAACCGAGTAAAAACCACTGGTGTCTTGACCTTCAATATTTATTGATAATCCATGCTCATGTTCACCTAAAAAACCTAAGGAGCCAGCCTTTGATCCAATTTCAACACCAATCGGAAAATTCTGTTGCAGAAGATCATAATAATAAGATTCGATAAATCTTCCAATCCAACCTGAACGACCATCTCCATTTAACCAACTATTACCGTCATTTCCTGTATTATAAATATCTGTAGAAGCAAAATGACTTCTATTTTGAGAAGGATAGCCTACTGATTGAATTATTCTCAAAAAACCTGAATCATATAAATCTTTAAATCCTAGTAGAGATGGATGTAAGCCAATTTGCTGATTGTCGTTAAGACTTAAATCTAAATTTATAAATGAGTTTAAACCAGTCTCTGGAACTTTTATGGTTGGTCTTAAATTACTGTAAATATCATATTGGTCTAAAGGGATTACAGTATTTAAACCATCATTCCCCCCCTTTAAATAAATTAAAACCAATTTCCTATCATTAATATCACAGTTAATATAATTTTTACCAATGTTAAGTGCATTTGCTATTTGGCTCGGGAACAGACTAATAGCTGATGCAGTTGAAGTAAGTTTAATAAAATTTCTTCTTTTCATTTTAGAATTACATTAACTGGTTTTCTGCTGCATTTATCATAGATTTTAGCAATTTATCCAATAAATTTCTGACCACAGTATCATCTCCATTAGTTAAATATTGATTCCACGCATCTGTCCAATAATACTCCGGATACCCGTCAAGAACAATTTCTGCAAAATATTCTATTCTTTGTTGTTGAATTCCGAATGGATACAAAATTTCAGAAATATCATTTATTAGATTGAATATATTTCCAGCAGATGAAATATTTTGCTGAACTAAAGAAACTGTATCTAGGGCAGATCCGATTTGAGCATTGTTTGCCAAAGCATTTCTCCCACTTAACAAACATTCAATCATTCTATATCTAGATAAAATAGTGGATGAGGAAAACCATTTTCTGTCATAATCAGGAGCTTGAAACATTGCAGGATAGCCGGCAACTGTATCAGGTTCAAATAAATTCATTCCTGACATAGGAAAATATGTGTTTTTTAAAAAATTAATTGAAAACCTATAGTAGTTATTAATGTCAGTATTTGGGTTGGGTATTTCAAAGTTTAAATTTCTAATTGTAGATGAGATCAATTGAAGCGGAGATTTGATAATTGAGCCTAATATTTCATCTGAAGGGTCACTATCTCCTGCATCAAAAAAATGCTGCGAGGAAAGAAGAGTTTTTACAACAGGAACTATAAAGTAATTACTATTTATAAGTTGTTGACTTAAAGGATTGATTATATTAATTTCATCATCTTCTGTCCATTCACTTTTTACAAAAAATCTATACAACTTCCTTATGTAAGCCTTTGCAGTTTCCTCTTTTGAGAATATCATTTCAACAAATTCGTGAAGCTCATTCATGATTGACTCTTCATCAAAACCCCCAGTAAGAACATAATTATCAAAAGCATGACTAAAAACTTTTTGATCCTGATCATGTTTATTTACCTGTATTCTACCCATCGGTAGTCCTGTTTCACTATCAATGATACTTCTGTCTAATTTGGTTTTGAAACCTGTGAAAACCCTTGCTGCCTGAACTACATCATCTTCAGTGTAAGTTGTGTAGTCTCCCTCCCCTATCTGATCCCCTTTGGTTATTGTAAATAATTCAAGGAATTCTCTCGCATAATTCTCGTTTGGATTATCTGCGTTATTCTGGCCATTATCAAGATAATTTAACATGGCATTATCCAAAGTGATTTTTTTTGCTAAATCCAACAAACTGCCGTCAGAAAATCTATTTAATAATCTTATATGATCATAAAAATAGTGTGATGCACCAACTTGACTATTGGAAATAGTAAAAGTTGAATGAAGAAAGAAAAGTAATTTATCTTTTAAATGATTTCTTGAAATCATATTGTAAAACCACCATTGTGATATTAAACCACGCTTTCTGCCTTGATTTGGAATATCTGGAGGGTATAAAGAAGAAGAAAGCCAATATCCGTGCGGATTATCCGTAGGCCTAGGGTCATATGGCTCAATGTAAGCAATAGAATCATCCTGAATCAGGAGATTAAACGCATCTTCGATATTTAAATTTGATATAGTATATAAAAGATTTTTATTATAATGAAAGCAAGCCCTCCTTAACAAATGTTTCGCTCTTGAAACTCCTAAATTTGAAGTGATTGGGGCTAAAGACATATGTTAGTTTTTTTCTATATAAACAGAAGTTGAAGGATATGCAAATTCACATTCGTATTTGTTCACAATATCAATTATCTGAAAATTAATTTTTTGTTGAGTATCTATAAGGTCTTCCCAGTCAGGGCTATCCACAAAATAAAGAACCATTATATCTAATGAACTGTCCCCAAAATTTAAAAATCTAACCTTTCCGTCTTGATTTGTCATTGGATGATCATCTACTAGTTTTTGAATATCTTGAAGAATATTTTTTATATTTTCAACAGATGTATTATAAGTCAATCCAATACTAAACTTGACTCTTCTGACAGGTCTAGCGCCTAAATTATCTAATTCAGTGCTAATTATATTTTTATTTGGAACTGTTACAACACTTTTGTCAAATGTTCTAATTCTGGTGCTCCTGAATCCAACCTTTTCAACAGTCCCTGTTACACCTCCAAGAGTTACAGTATCTCCTACAGTAAAAGGCTTATCAAAGAAAATAGTGAATGATCCTAAAAGATTTTCTAAACTTTCTTTTGAGGCTAATGCAAATGCAACTCCACCAATTCCTAGTCCTGTAACAAGAGCAGTAACGTTAACATCAAAAACATCACCTAATATCATTACTACACCAAGGACTACGGTTAATACCTTAGCAATATCTATTGCAAATGGTATCAACTGATCATCAACTTTACTTTCAGTCTTTGAGGCTTTATTTTTAAGTTTATATCCGATAAAGTCAATAGCTCTATTTATTGTCCAGAATATTGTAATTAACAGTAAAAGATTAAAACCTTTATCGAAGTATTCAATGAGATCTATACCTCCTCCTTCATTTGAATTTAAAAATTCTGGTAAACTTATAAACTTAACAGAAAAATACAATACCAGTAGGATTAAAAAATATCGCAGTGGTTTTTTTAGTAAAGAATTAAACTTTTCGTTATCATCATTGTCATAATTATTCTTACCAAAAAGTCTAAATAATAATTTTGAAATAAAAAGTCTAAAAGGTATGATTAATAATAGGCCAACTAAAAATGAGCTTAAAAAATAAAGATAATCTGTAATGCTATTTCCTAAAAACTCGTAGTTCAAAAATTCCATTGAATGATATTTAAATTTATTCAAAAATATTAAATTATTTATTTACTCTATTATTTTACAAAAATTAAACAATATTTATTAAATTAATGATCCTATTAACCAACCAACAAAAACTTAAACAATGAAAAAAACTAATTTTTCAATTTTATTTTTAGGATTTATAATCTTGGCTTCATGTCAAATGAACCAAAAATCTGTGGGTATTTCGAATTGGTCAGATGATGGAAAAGTCTATAAATGGCAGTTGGGTTCAGAAAGTGCAGTGGATGTCGCAGCTAATCTTGACATAGCAATGAAAGAAAAAAATTATACTCTATTAAGGAATTTTCTTTCAGATACTGTTAAAATAACTTCTTCTAATGGAACTGAATATAATGCAGATTCTTTTATAGAAAGAAGAATTGAAATTGATTCAATTTTGGAATCAAGAAATGCTACGCTGAACTGGGAATATTCAAATATTTTTTCAGTAGACTTAGATCCAACAAGAGGTGGTGAACATGTGCACGTAAACTATTCTGGTAAGTATGAAGATAACAATGGTGCTGATACTTGGAATTCCATTAACAGATATTATGTGATTGACGGAAAGGTTGTATGGTGGGACACATTCACACAAGATATAATAGATATAGAAACAGAATAATAACTAACCAATAAATTAAATTATGAAACAATTAAAACAAATATTTACAATTACTATATTTTCTTTATTCATTTTAAGCTGTAATTCACCCGAAAGATCAATTGGTATGACTAACTGGACGGATGATGGAACTGAATTTAAGTTTTATTTAGGAACAGAAGAAGCAATTGATGTAGTTAGAAACTGGGATAAATTACAATCTGAAGGAAAATGGGAAGAATCTCTTGAATTATTCGCTGATACTGCTACTGTTACATATCAAACTGGACAAACAGTAAAAGCTTCAGAAATGACAGAAATGGCAAGAAAAAGAGATTCAAATATGAAAGCTAATGAGGTAAGTTATGGATGGACTCTTCAGGGTGCTTTTTCTGTGGATTTAGATCCTACAAGAGGAGGTGAACATGTCTATGCTGATTATATTATGAATTACGATGATGGCGAGGAAAAAGGAGGTGTTAATGCTGAATTAAGATTTTATATTATTGACGGTAAAATAGTTACTATCAATCAATTTAATCAGGGAATTATCATGGAAGAATAGATTCAGATGTTTAATGTTATTAAAAAAAGCACCATTTCAATGGTGCTTTTTTTATGTTTTAAACAAAGAAAAAATTAAATTTCTAATTGTTTCCAAGTATTAGTGGTAATCCGTCATCACCACTTCCAACAACAACAACCTTGGAATTATTTGATTCAGCTAACTTTAAAGTAGCTTCAATTCCTTTATCTCTAAGGATGTTTGGTGTTAAAGAAGCAGCTAATATTCTGTTTGCATCGGCTTTACCTCGTGCTTCAATTCTCTGTTTTTCAGCCTCTTTCGAAGCAGTAACAAGTCTAAATTCATATTCTAAAGATTCTTGTTCCTGTTTTAATTTTCTTTCAATAGCCTCTTTAATTGACGGAGGAAGTGTTACATCTCTAACAAGTATTTCATTTAACTGAATATACTGATCATCAACAATCTTCTGAGTTTCTACAAATATTTCGGTTTGAATAGCATCTCTTTTTGATGAGTAAAGTTGTTCAGGAGTGTATCTTCCAACAACACTTCTAGCTGCGGATCTGATTGCAGGTAAAAGAATTCTTTGTTTGTACGCTTCACTCTTTTCTTTGTGAAGTTTACCTAAATCTTCATATTTTGGTTGAAACCAAGCTGAAGCTTCTAATTGAATATCCAATCCATTTGATGAAAGTACATTCATTTTTTCAAAAACCTCTTGTTGTCTAACCTCATATATAAAAACCGAATTCCAAGGAAAAATAAATCTTAAACCTTCATCTAATGGTGGTTGATCTGTAACAACACCACCACCAAATAGCTTATACTCTACTCCAGCCTCTCCGCTTCCGATAGTTACTATAGACTTAGTAACTAGTAATAGTCCAAATGTTAATGCAATTAACAATGGAACTCCAATTTTTGGTAAATTATTCATAATTTTAAATTTAGTATTAAGTTAATAGTCCACCATTAACATGAATGGTTTGACCTGTTATATAGGAAGACATATCGCTTCCTAACCAGACACATGTATTTGCTATATCAAGAGGTGTGCCACCTCTTTTTAAAGGAATGGAATTTCTCCATTCTTGAACAACTTTTTGGTCTAAGACCTCAGTCATTTCAGTTTCTATAAATCCAGGTGCTATGACATTACATCTGATATTCCTTGAACCAAGTTCTAAAGCAATTGATTTAGAAAAACCTATAATTCCAGCTTTTGAAGCTGCATAATTAGATTGACCAGCATTTCCTTTTACCCCGACAACTGAACTCATGTTAACGATTGAACCAAATCTTTGTTTTAACATTGTTCTCTGTATTGCTTTTGTCATATTAAACACAGACTTTAAATTAACTTCAATCACTTTATCAAAATCTTCTTCCTTCATTCTCATAAGTAAATTATCTCTGGTAATACCAGCATTATTGATAAGTATATCTATAGTCTTAAATTCTTTAGAGATTTGATCAACTAACTTTTGACAATCATCAAAATTAGAAGCATCAGACTTATATCCCTTAACAATAATATTTTCTTTAGATAAATTATTTTCAATTTCTTTTGCTAAATCTGAGGAACTAGAGTAAGTAAACAAAATATTAGCTCCTTGTTTTGCAAAAACCTCAGCAATACCCCTTCCAATACCTCTAGTGGCACCAGTGATAATTGCTGTTTTTCCTTTTAAAATTTTCATGTTATTTATTATTTATCTCTGAAACTTTTATTCCAATTTCGGCTGGAGAATCAACTACATAAACCCCATACTCTCTTAGAATTCTTTTTTTGGCGGCTGCAGTGTCATCAGCTCCACCGACAATAGCACCAGCATGTCCCATCGTTCTTCCTGAGGGTGCGGTTTCACCCGCAATAAATCCGATAACGGGTTTTTTAGAATTCGATTCATAATACCATTTCGCAGCATCTGCTTCTAATTGTCCCCCAATTTCTCCAATTAAAACAATAATTTCAGTTTCAGGATCATTAACAAACAGCATCAAAGCATCTTTAACAGTTGTTCCAATTATAGGATCTCCACCAATTCCTATTGCAGTTGAGATACCTAAGCCCTGTTTTACAACTTGATCAGCAGCTTCATATGTAAGTGTTCCTGATTTAGAAACTATACCTACTCTTCCTTTTTTGAAAATAAAACCTGGCATAATCCCAACCTTAGCTTCACCGGGTGAAATAACACCTGGGCAATTTGGACCAACCAAAACAGTATCAATATCTTTAATGTGATTATTAACTCTAATCATATCCCGCACCGGAATACCTTCTGTAATAGCTATTATTACCTTAATTCCAGCATCAGCAGCCTCAATGATAGCATTTGCAGCAAAGGCCGGCGGAACAAATATTATACTTGTGTTTGCGTTAGTCTCATTAATGGCATCAGCAACTGAATTAAAAACCGGCAAATCTAAATGTTTTTGACCCCCTTTTTTTGGGGTTACACCACCAACAATATTAGTCCTGTACTCGATCATTTGAGTTGAATGAAATGTTCCTTCCTTTCCTGTGAAACCCTGAACTATAATTCTTGAATTTTTGTCTACTAATACACTCATTATTCTTTATATCTTTCTTTATAATTTCCTTTAACAGTATCAATTTTTATTTTATCCCCTTCACTAATGAATAACGGGACGTTTACAACTGCCCCTGTCTCAAGTGTCGCAGGTTTAGTGGCATTTGTTGCGGTGTTTCCTTTAACACCCGGCTCTGTTGAAACAACCTCTAAAATAACACTCGGAGGCATTTCTACAGAAAGAGGTAGGCTAGTTTCAGAATTAGTGATTACTGTTACAACTTCTCCTTCTTTCATTAATTGAGGGTTGTCTAAGAATTTTTCTTCTATTGATATCTGATTATAATCATCGGTATTCATAAAGTGATAAGTTGTTAAATCATTGTATAAATATTGAAATTTATTCGTTTCAACTCTAACAACATCAATTTTATGACCTGCTGAAAATGTATTATCTACAACCTTGCCACTTGTTAAACTTTTAAGTTTAGTTCTTACAAATGCAGGACCTTTTCCAGGTTTTACATGTAAAAATTCAATTATCTTATATATATCGTGATTGTATTTTATACACAATCCATTTCTAATATCAGATGTAGTACTCATTTTAATTTGATTTAGTATACCCTTTCATTATTCCTCGATGAGAATTTTTGATAAACATTAATATTTCGTCTCTCTCATTAGAAGCTTCCATTTCAGCCTCGATTATTGCACAAGCTTGTGAATTATTATAGTTTTTTTGATATAACAATCTGTATATATTTTGAATTTCTTTAATTTTATCAGAATCATAACCTCTC
>MDTG01315432.1_pt1 | contig 10598 bp, 11 predicted proteins | sample 811421 | NCBI WGS metagenome assembly MDTG01 (sample SAMN05326645, study PRJNA326480) | marine metagenome | isolation source: seawater | place: Pacific Ocean: South East | collected 2011
AAAATTCCTTTATGACCACCCCTATAAGCCCATATTCCAATTAAAATAGCTGACAAAAGCAATAGACAAAAACCAAAAAATTCTATTCCAATATTTAAAGCTACAAACAAAGAATATAATATTGCAGTTATAACCCCTACCCATTCAAAGATTTTATTATTCATAATAGTTTTTTATTTGAGCACCTTTTTGAGCAGTATTTAACTCCGTCCCAATTAAGTTTCCATTTTTTTCTCCAATTAAATGGTTTTTTGCATGCAGGACAGATTTTGAATGGTAGATGTTGTTTTTTCACTACTGAGTATTTTTTTTTATAAATTTTTCTGCTTCAGCTAAAATAATTTTTTTTCTCTCGGGTTTCATTTTATCAAAAATTCTAACCATCATAGAAAGTCTTGGATTTTTTAAAAAAAATTGCCTATTTTTATTTATAAATCTCCAATATAAACCATCCATAGTATTACACCATTCACCTTTTTTAAAATCCATCATCTTCATAAAATAAGACGATCCACATATATAAGGTTTTGTTGCAAATATTCCTCCATCACTAAATAATCCCATTCCATAAACATTTGGAACCATTACCCAATTTGAGGAATCTACAAACATTTCCATAAACCATTTGTAAACAATTGTTGGTTTAATTTCACAAAGATTCATAATATTTGATAAAATCATTAATCTTTCAATATGATGGGACCATCCATAATTTACTGCATTTTTAATTGCGTAATCTAAGGGAGGCATGCCAGTTGTGCCATCATACCAAGACTTTTTCATTTTTCTATTTTGTTTAAAGAAGTTCTTAATTTCCATTTCCTCAGAGTAGTTCTGGTAAATTCCTCTCATGAACTCTCTCCATCCAATAAGTTGACGAATATATCCTTCTAAAGAATTTAACCTAATTTTGTTTTTCTTATGAAAATCAATTATTTTTTTAATTATAAATTCAGGAGTAATAATTCCTAAATTGATATACGGACTTAACGCACTATGAAATAAAATATTATCTTTTTGATCAACCGCATCCTCATAATCACCAAATAAGTTTGATTTATCTTTTATAAAGAAATTTAAAATTTTAGTAACATCTTCGTATTTTGTAGCAAACCAAAAATCTTTTGTATTCCCTGGATGGTCTTTAAATAATTTTTCTATAATTGGTTTTAATTTTTTCGTATGAGAAGTTTCATTAATTATTGGAAATTTTGGAATTGTAATATTTTTTGGAAGTTTCTTTCTATTTTCTTCATCAAAACTCCATTTTCCTCCCTCTGGATTTCCATCTCTACCAATTAATAAATTTAGCTCCCTTCTAGTCTCTTTATAAAAAACAGCCATAAAAGGCTTTTTGGAATTTTTTAAGTATTTTTTAAAATTATCTCTAGAATTTAAAAACATCGGAGTTTGGATAATATTCCATTTTAACTTTTCTTTTTTACAGAATTGAGAAATTTTATTTTCAAAAAACTTGTCTTCAATTTCAAAACAAGAAATTTCTGTAATTTTTTTTGATTTAATTATTTTTCTTAATTTATCTACATAATTTAAATTAAATGACTTATCTGTTATTGGTGAATATTCAATTTTAAATTTATTTTTTTTTAATCTATCCGCGTGCGACCTCATTGAGGATAAAAATAATAAAATTTTTTGTTTATGATGTTTTTCATATGTACAAAGCTCATAGTCCTCAGCCATGAAAAAAAAATGGTCTTTTTTGAATTTTTCAAGGTATTTTTCAGTAAATAATTGGTTCCCCAGTAGAAAAAATAATTTCATTACCTATATATATCTCTTTAAAAATTTATGTCAGAAAAATATTTAATAATAGGTGCGACAGGATCGATCGGTTCTAATTTAGCTGAACAATTATTTTCGAACGGTAAAGAAGTTCATCTTGTTGCAAGAAATGAGGAAAAAGTAAAAACTCTTTCTGAAAAACTAAGCTGCGATTATACTGTTGCGGATGTTTTAGAAGATAATTTTTCTGAGAAAATTGTATCAAATATTAATGATGTAAAAGGTATTGCTTATTGTGTTGGTTCAATTGATTTAAAACCCCTTAAAATGATTTCTGAAAATGATTTTAAAAAATGTATGAAACTAAATTTATATTCAGCAGTAGAAGTTATAAAAAATTACCAAGAAAGTTTAAAAAAAAATAAAGGGGCAATTGTATTATTTTCAACAGTAGCAGCACAGAGGGGGTTTACCAATCATTCAATAATAGCATCAGCAAAAGCTGCGGTTGAAGGACTAACAGTTTCATTGGCAGCGGAATTTGCTCCACATGTAAGAGTAAATTGTATAGCTCCAAGTTTAACAAATTCAAAAATTGCCGAGCCCATGCTAAAAAATAAAGCAATTGCAGATGGTATCGCAAGAGCACATCCTTTAAAAAGATTGGGCGAAGGTAAAGATTCTGCATCACTTGCGAAGTTTCTTATAACTGAAGATAGTTCCTGGGTGACTGGACAAATAATTGCTGTTGATGGCGGTAGGTCAAAGCTCTCTTAAAGTGAAAAATTATTTCGTTTTTTTCTTTATACTTTTTTTCTCAACAAAAACATTTTCTCAAAATTATAAGTTTGAAAAATTAGTTGATCTTAATGCGCCTTGGGGATCATCTTTTCTAAATGATAGTGAGATTATCATAACTGAAAAGAGTGGAAATATAAAAATAATAAATATTAACACTAAAGAAGTTTCTGAAGTGAAACACAACTTAAATTTCTTAGAATATGGTCAAGGTGGACTATTAGATATTATATATAAAAATAAAACGCTTTGGATTTCTTATACAGAAGATAGAGGAAATTGGAAAACAAGCACATCTATTGCAAAAGCTGAATTAGATAATAAAGAATTAAATTTTGAAAATATATTTCAAGCCAATCCTCCTATTGATTCTGGTTATCATTTTGGCTCTAGGTTAGCCATAAAAGACAATTATCTTTTCGCTACTGCAGGGGAGAGAGGTCAAGGTATGATTGCTCAAGATGTCAAAAAACATCCTGGAAGTATAATTAGAATTCATCTAGATGGGAGTATTCCTATAGATAATCCTAAATTTATGGGAAAAAATGAGTGGCTCCCTGAGATATACCAAATAGGAGTAAGAAATCCTCAAGGGTTAGTCGTGTCTCCTTTTAATGATAAAGTTTACATGAGTAACCATGGAGCAAAAGGTGGTGATTGGTTTGGGGAGGCAATTAAAGGAGGAAACTATGGTTGGAAAATATTAGGCTGGGGTGGAAAAAATTATTCTGGTTTACCTATTGGACCAAAATGGAAGCCTGGATATACAAAAGCTATTAAATATTGGGTTCCATCTATAGCTACAAGCGCTATTGCAATTTATAAAGGTGATGAATTTAATGAATGGAATGGACATGCTTTGATAACATCATTGAAAGATCAATCATTAAGGAAAATAATTTTTGATGATCTTTCAGATGTAAAAGAGGATATAATTTTTAAAAATAAAATCGGAAGAATTAGAGACATTCAAATTCATCCTTTAAATGGTAAAATTTATTTCTTAAATCAAGACGGTCTATGGTTAATGGAAAAGAATTAACTTTAATCAAGGAGTTTTTTTAAAGACTGCATTTCTCCTATTTTTAATATAATTGCATCCTCTTTTTTAAATCCATATTTTTCAGCGTTGTCTTTAAATCTTTTTCTTGGTTCCATAATCGGTTCTAATGATAAAACAAAAGTACCCCAGTGCATTCCGATTACTTTTTTGCTTTTTAAATCTCGTGCAACACTTAATGCTTCCTCTGGGTTAGTATGATAAGTTGATTTATCTTTTTGTGCTGCCATAGGATAAAAATTATATGCACCTATATTAATGAAGGTTAAATCAATGGGTCCAAATTTATTTCCTAATTCATTATATATATTTCCAATACCTGTATCACAGGCAAATAGTATCTTTTTGTCTTTATATTCAATTAAGAAATTTCCCCATAAAGTTTTATTAGTATCTGTAAGACTTCTTTTTGACCAATGTACAGCAGGCAATAAAGTAACCGCTAAGTTTTCACTAACTACTATTTTGTCATACCAATCCATTTCGTTAACATCTCTGTATCCATTTCTTGTAAAATACTTTCCAAGTTTTAACGGTAATAAAACTTTAGTATTTTTAAATGGAAATTTTCTTATAGTCCTCATATCTTGATGGTCATAATGATTATGGGTCAAAAGAAACAAATCTGTTTTAGGAATTTCATTTAAATCTAAAGCAGGTTTAGTAAATCTCTTCGGACCAAATATAAGGGGTCCTGCATTTTTAGAAAAAACAGGGTCTGTTATTATTGTTGTATTTCCAAGTTTTATTATGAAAGTCGCATGACCAATCCACAATAAATAATCGTCATTTTTTAGTAATGAAAAATCAGAGAGAACTTTTGATTTTTCAATGACGTGATCTTTGGGAACAGTCATATCCAATTTTTTTTTTTCTTTATTAAAAGTTTTAAATGACCAATTAAAATCTGTTCTTCTTTCAGGAGATCCTTCCGGATTTCTAAAGGTACCATCTAAATGATGAAATGGTTTTTTTTCCATAGCAAATACAGATGAATTATAAATAAAAAAAGCAATAAAACAAATTGCTAACTTACGCACTTGAAAATTATTTTTTTTGTGATCGCTTAAAACAATCGATAGTATTTTTAAGCAAACATGCAATTGTCATTGGACCAACACCTCCTGGAACCGGTGTTAAGGCTTTTGCTACTTTAGAAACTTCATCAAATGCAACATCTCCGACAATTCCTTTTTCTGTTTTATTAATTCCAACATCAATTACTATTGCGTCCTTTTTAATCCAATCACCCTTTACAAGTTCTGGTATTCCTACAGCTGCTACAATTATATCTCCTTCTAAGCATTCAGTTTTTAAATCTTTTGTTTTAGAATGAGTAATTGTAACAGTACAATTTTCTTTTAAAAGTAATTGTGTCATTGGTTTTCCATTTAAATTAGATCTTCCTACGATTACAGCTTTTTTGCCATTTAAGTTTGGTTCAATTTTTTTAATTAATAAGTAACAGCCTAGTGGAGTGCATGGAATTGAACTTTCATAACCTGAGGATAAGTTTCCAACGTTCATTGGATGGAAACCATCGACATCTTTTCCTGGACTAATTGCTTCGATAACTTTTTGTTTGTCTATATGTTTTGGCAAAGGTAACTGTACTAAAATTCCTGAGACTGTATCATCTTTGTTTAATTCATCGATCTTCTCTAAAACAGTTTTTTCTTCGACACTATCTGGGTACTTAATTACTTCTGATTTAAGTCCAACCTCATTTGCAGATTTCTCTTTATTGCGGACATAAATTTGACTGGGAGTTAAATCGCCTATTAAAATTACAGTTAATCCTGGGACTTTATTATATTGATTTTTTAATTCATCAACTTCCTGCTTAAGTTCATTTCTTAGTTCTGCTGCTGCTTTTTTTCCGTCTATTAAAATCATGTGTAATTAAAAAATTAATGGTGCTACGTAAAGCTTCATACACATTTCTATAAACCATATCAACAAAAGAAGAACAATTGGTGATATATCAAAAGAGCCTAAATTAGGCATAAATCTTCTAATTCTATTTAAGAAAGGTTCGGTTAAACGATACGTAAAGTCCAAAACCATATAAACAAACCTATTAGACGTGTTCAATATGTTGAAAGCAATTAACCAACTAATTATTACATTAGCAATTACAACGTAAGAATATAATTTAAGTATTTGAAGAGCTAAATAAAAAATAGCAATCATTTTTTTTCTACATAAATTGATTGACTTGGAAAAGCAAAAGATGCTTTATTTTTTTCAACTATTTCTTTTATTTTTATTGCCAACTTTTCTTTAATTTCTAACCACTCATTCCAACTTTCAGTTTTCGTATAACATCTCACATACATATCAATCGAACTATCAGAAAATTTATCTACTCTAACCGATATTCCAATTGAATTATCATATTCGTCCGAGTTAATAATAAATTGCTCAATTTCATCTCTGATTGTTTTTAATTGTTCTACCGTGCTGTCATATTGTAAAGTTATTGTCCAGCTTATACGCCAATTAGTAATTTGACTTTTATTGATTACAGCGTTTTCAGCGAATTGAAAATTTGGAATTATTGCTAAAGATTTATCAAATTTTCTTATTACTGTTGATCTGAAGCCAATCTTTTCAACTACACCTTCAATTATTCCTTCAACTAATATCCAATCTCCCATTCTAAATCTTTTTTCAACTAAAACTAAAATTCCTGAAATCAAATTTTTAAATAAATCCTGCGCTCCGAGTGCAACAGCCACTCCAAACAATCCTAGACCAGCTATTATTGGACCAATTTTAATTCCCCAAAGTTCTAAAACAGCAGCGGCACCTAAAATAAAAATTAGTATTTTAAGAGATTTAATTATCCAACCAATCAATTCTCTTGTTAATATTTTATCTAAACCACTTAAAATATATGAGATTGGTTCGATTATTTGATGGATTATCCAAAAAATTAAAATTGTAATTAAAGTTCTGTTTATATTATCAACAAATGACCTCATATCTTCTGAGAAAGACATATAATAACTTGCAAAGAAAACTCCTAAAACTATTGGAAGAAATCTCGCAGGTCCAACCATGGATCTAACAAATGTGTCATCTAACTTATTTGTGGTTCTTTTTGAAATTAACTCTAACTTTTTTATAATTAACTTACTAATTAAACCTCTAAAAATTAGAAAAATAAAAAATATTCCAATCCCAATAATTATTTGGACAAAATCAATACCCATAATCCCTTTGTCCCAAACAGACAAAAATAGATCTTTAAAATTATTCAAAACTTCCATTTTTTAGATTTTATATAGCAAAAACTCTTCTTCACCAGAGTTAAATAAGAAAATTTTTTTCCATTTAATCTCATTTAAGACTGATGATGCACCTTCTCCAAGACACATCAGATTTGTCTCCATCCAAAGGTCCTTTAATTCATATTTTTTTAGAATATTAAGTAAACTTCTAGCGCTATTTTCTGAATAAATAAAAACTATATCAGGGATATTTGATTTAAGTGCATTTATAAATTCTTCTTTTAAATCATCATTATGTTTTACTTTATAAGTAATAATTCGCTTTATCAAATAACCTGCTTCGGAAAGATATTGATCAAGATTATATGAAACTATTTCACCACTTACATAAATTAAAGATCCTTTTTTTTTGTCAAAATTTTGTAAAATAATTTCTTTTAAATTATTCACATTACCCTCAGCACAAAAAATATTCTGAAAACCAGATTGCTTTGCAACTTTTTCTGTTGAAGTTCCAACACAAAAACACTGAATTTTTTTATCTATTCTTTTTATATTAAGGTTCTTTATTGCGTTGGCACTTGTAAATATAATTCCTTTATAGTCATTGTATTCAGGTTCATCATATTTTATTGGTAAAACTTTAATTACAGGAAGATGAGATACCTTATTTCCTAGTGTGGTGAATCTTAATATCAAATTTTTGCTATCCTCAAGTGGCCTTGTTAATAAAATATGCATTATCTTTTATAAGATCCTTTTGATTGAGTTATTAATTTTTGTCCTACTCTTTTACCTAAACTTAAAAATGAATTTATTTCATCAGTTTCATTTATAAAATATTTTTCATTACCATCAACAGAGAAGAGTTCTGCTGTTAGACTGATTTTATCTTTTACTAATTGAGCATAAACTCCAACGGCAGTATCACAATCTCCTTCAAGGGTTTTTAAAACTTCTCGCTCCGTATTAGCAAGAATTCTGGAATCCTTGTTATTTATTTTTTCTAGTAAATTTTTCATTTCAACATCTTCATCTCTACATTGAGCTGCAATTATACCCTGTCCAGCGCATGGAATTAATTCATCAATATCAAACACTTCTGATATTTTATTATTTAGTCCTAGAGTATCTATTCCAGCTTTTGATAGAATTATTGCATCATACTCTCCATTTTCCAATTTTTGAATTCTGGTATCCACATTTCCTCTTATAAGTTTATATTTTAAATCAGATCTTAACTGTTTAAGTTGAAATTCTCTTCTATATGAAGACGTTCCAATAATTGAATTTTTTTCTAAATCTTTAAATTTAATATTATCTCTACTAATTAAAATCTCGTTTGGAGAATTCCTTTTTAAAAAAAAATTTGTGATTAAACCTTCTGTTTCTATTGATGGCATATCTTTTAAAGCATGAACAGCAAAATCAATTTTTTTGTAAATAAGTTCGTTTTCAATCTTCGTGGAGAAAAGTCCTTTTCCACCTAAATTTGATAATCGATCTTTTTGATTTTCATCGCCTGAAGTTGCAATTTTTTTTATTTCGATTTCATTTGAAAATATCTTCTCGAGCTCTAATTTAACATTCTCCGCATAAATCAATGCTAACTTACTTCCTCTTGAGCCAATAATAATTTTATTTTTTTTCATAAATCTTATTTTTATTACATTCTTATAGTTTAATTATATTAATTAAAAAAAAAATTTATGAGTAAAAAATCAATAATATTGGGCATTGAAACTAGCTGCGATGAAACCGCAGTATCAATTATCCAAGATGATAAAAGTGGCGTTCCAAAAATATTATCTAATGTTATCTCCAGTCAATTCGATGTACATAAGGAATTTGGTGGTGTAGTCCCAGAACTTGCTGCAAGATCCCATGTTGAAAAAATTGATTTAATTGCAAAAAAAGCAATAGAAGAAAGTGGGGTAACTTTAGATGAAGTGTCTGCTATTGCAGCTACATCAGGCCCTGGGTTGATTGTTTGTTTAACAGTTGGTCTAAATTTTGGAAAAGCAATGGCCTCTTCATTAGATTTACCATTTATTGGTGTAAATCATTTAGAAGGGCATGCGCTTAGTCCTAAGCTTCACTCAAAACTTGATTATCCTTATTTACTTTTATTAATATCTGGAGGTCACAGTCAATATTTGAGTGTTAATGGGTTAGGAAAATATAAAAGACTTGGAACCACTATCGATGACGCGTTGGGAGAAGCTTTTGATAAAACAGCAAAACTTTTAGGAATTGAATTTCCTGGAGGGCCTAAACTAGAAAAATTTGCCGAAAAAGGAGATCCTAAGAAATTTAAACTTCCAAAACCAATAATAAATAAAGGTGGATGTAATCTTTCTTTTGCCGGACTTAAGACAGCTATTTTAAGAATTACAAAAACAATCAATAATGATCAAGAAAAATTCGATTTAGCAGCATCATTTCAAAAAACAATTGAAGAAATTTTATATAAAAAAACAAAATTTGCATTTAGTGAATTTAATAAAATTAATTTTCAAAATGAAAAATCATTTGTAGTTGCTGGCGGTGTAGCTGCTAATAAAGGAATAAGAGAAATATTAATGAAAGTCAGCGAAGAAAATAATTTTAATCCTATATTTCCTGATCTAAAATTGTGTGGCGATAATGCTGCAATGATCGCAATGGTAGGATTAGAAAAATTTAAAGCTAAAAAATTTGATGGATTAGACTTGCCAGCTAAACCAAGACTCGCTCTTGATGAAGATGCAAAGTTTTTAAAAGGCGCAGGAGTCCAATTATCCTGAAGATCTATAAATTATGAACAAAGAATATTTAGAACAGGCACTCCAAAAAATGCAAGAAGATCTTTTTGAGGTTATCAAAACAGGTAATTGGAATAATACAAGTTATGAGAATGGTCAGAAAGCAAAAACAGCATATATAAGAGGAGGAGCTTTTATAAATCCAATAAACAATGTTTTAAAAAAAAGTTTTAAGGAAATTGATAATAATCTCGAATTTAAACCAGCAAACGATGATACCGTTGGTGAAGAAGTAATCGAAGGCTATATGAAAAGAAAGAAACAGGACCTTACAGTTAGAATTAAAAATAATAAAAATTCAAAAGACTACCCCTTAATAATTAATAACCGAACTCAAATGACAAAAATTGCAGCAAATCAGGATACGATTTTTGAAAGAGCGTATGCTGAAGCATTAAATCTAAGATCGCCCACTAATTATATTACCGGTGAGGTTTTTGTATTGCCTTATTATGAAATGAACCACAAAAAATGTGAAGAAAATATTATTGAATATAAAATTAACCCAATTGATTTAGATTGGTTTTTTTCACATTATACAAAAGTAAACTTAAGAGAAGACACAAGTACAGAAGGACCAAATTTTTTAAAATATGATAAACTTTGTATCTTGATCATTGATTTTAGAGAAAATCCTACAAAAATAGTTACAGATTTTGGAGATAATAATCTTAACCAAAAATATAAAGAATTTAGTTATGAGGGCTTTTGTGAATATCTTTTTAGTAAATACAAAAAATCGATTAATGCCGGCTAATATAGGATTGTAAATCTTTATAATTTAAAGAATAAATTTCGCACAAATATCTATCAAGCCTATCTCCATTATATTTTTTTATCATATTTATTTCATTTTTTTTTAAATTTGGAATTCCAAAATTTTCTATAAAATTTTTTTGATAACATTCAAAATTTCCAGATATTTGAAATGAAGTAACTTTTGCGTAATAATAC
>MDTG01335063.1_pt1 | contig 10598 bp, 17 predicted proteins | sample 811421 | NCBI WGS metagenome assembly MDTG01 (sample SAMN05326645, study PRJNA326480) | marine metagenome | isolation source: seawater | place: Pacific Ocean: South East | collected 2011
CTACCACGTACCTCTAACCATCCTCCGTGACTGGGAGAACTCAGAAGTAATTGGAAACGACAAAGGAAACGGAGACAACGACTAAAACTCTAACACATGGAAAACGCACCCCGATACTGCTCAATCACCAACGAACCCATGTGGGAAGGTTGGTACTTCGAAGGAATTGGATTCTTCTACGTCAAGTACGAGAAGGATGCGCTCCGCATCTGTCAGAACTACGACTACGCTACGCTGGATGAGGCGTTCGAGGATGAGTTTATGTACTGGACTGACTGGCACGACATCCCGAAGGACGAGTGGGACAACGCATGTAATGGTCTTTTTTAAGAATAATCAATCTCTAACACATGAACACTATGAGTTACAAACAATTCGAAATCTTCCGCCAATGGTCGGAGCGTGTGGCTAACACAGCCAACGACACAGACACGAACATCCGATCACAGGATGTCATACACGACATCTTGGGAATCTTATCTACCGACGAACACTTTATACCACGGCTATGAAAGACAATAAACTAATAGCAGAATTTATGGGCGCTAATCCCTCTTACGACTCGTATGAGATGTGGGGACTTCTCGAATGCCTTGAAGAAGGCGAGCACGAAAAGCATTTCTACCTACCTAACGAGATGAGATTTCACGAATCATGGGATTGGTTGATGCCTGTAGTACAGAAGTGCTTTGAGGTAGCTGAACATGAAGATGACTTCTTTGCTATAAGCGGTAATCTACCCTACATGGATAGCACATACAAAGCAGTAGTAGAATTTATTAAAGACCACAACGAGCAATGACAAAGAAAGAACTAATTGACTTGATAGCGGAATACCCTGACGATGCATCCGTAGTGATTGAGGTGCATGATACCTCCCTCCACGAAGACCTCTATGACTTTACGTTGGATTGCGTATCATGGACTAGATTCGAACCAGGAAGGCAAACAGAGATGCACGAACTACGGCTCACCGCGATCAACCACAACGAGAAATGATGAAATTGAAACACGACTTTAAATCCACAGTGTCAGGTATGCAAATTGATACTACCATCGGCATTGACCCTGAGCATGGTGGGTGGTATGAAACCTATGACGTAAACACAGGTGGCGAACGCTTCTATTACGAGGGTGAACTCGAAGTGGATTTCGAATCAGACGGAAGCGTGACCCTCACAGGGTACGACGGATGCTTTGAACTATTTGCACACATAATCGAAGCCCTCGAAAAGAAGGGCGTAATCATTGACCTATGACAAAGAATTCACATCATGAAAGTAAACGACTTCATATTCATCTGCGAGGAGTACAACATAGATCCCATGATTGCATCAGAAGACGAAGGTGTACGTAAAATCCTCAAGACACCAACATCAGACGTAAATCAGCAGCTTATGCTTTCAGGCTACTTGCACAAACATTTCTAACACATGACACATGAACAACTCCAAGACCTATACGGCCTCGAATGGATTGACTACATAGAATACTTAAATTAATGATATGTGTACGAAGTAGCGCAAATGAAGACCCCGCAAAGGATTTTAATGAATGGATACAACACGTCTACCGTCAGGTAAGAATTAACTATGAATCAAAGCTATCATGTACAAAGTTAGATTCCACCTACGAATGCGATGACAAAGATCAGCTCCCGTAGCTCAGTTGGATAGAGCATCTGCCTTCTAAGCAGACGGTCACAGGTTCGAATCCTGTCGGGAGTACAAACACTTAACAATGAATCAACAAGATGCTATAGAACGAATAGAAGCCATGCGTATGGATGGCAACACAACTAACAACGCCGCTGTAGACCTATGCATCCACGACATCCAAGCCTATGGATGGAGCGACTGGCTTATGTGGGATATGCACGACGTGTCCTCTATGTTCTCAGAGATGACAGATGATGCTGTAGAAGAGTTGATACTTACCATCAACTCGAAACAGGCTGGTCAAGTCCTTATCGATGAGATGTTGGGGGCAGAGCAGGACAGGATTGACGTGCTTGAAGAGTCTAAGAAGTTGGCCATGGCCTCTGCTCGGATGTTTAAAGTGCTTGTCAAATACGTGTCAATACATGAGTACATGAAACTATTTACACACGGTGAACAGTGTGAATAACAATTAAAATCCGTATCTTTACACACAATTTAATTTATTATGGGAACATACAAGTTCAAAACAGTAAACATCCGAGGCAAGGAATATGTCGAGGTGAAGGAGCGCGTGAAGTACTTCCGCCAAGAAAAGAAGTACGAGAACTGGACGATTGCCACAGAGTTTCCAGTCCTTGACTCAGAGCAGGCCGTATGCAAGGCCACTATCGCAGATGGCACCCAACGTGTCATCGCTACGGGTCATGCTCATGAGATTCAATCCAACGGCAATATCAACAAAACTTCGTACATCGAGAACTGTGAGACGTCAGCAGTTGGTCGTGCCCTCGCTATCATGGGTATCGGGGTCGATGATTCCATGGCTTCTGCAGGTGAGGTTGCCGATGCCATCCATCAGCAAGACAAGATGTCCAAGCCCAAGCCCAAGCCCAAGCTCAACAATGAAGACAAGGCCAACATCATGGACAGCGCAGTCGGGTACATCAAGAGTGCCACAGATCGTCAGAAGGCATACAATAAAGTCATCAAGAAGCACGGTGACAAACTGACTGACAAGCAAAAGGATGGACTCAAGAAGTTTGTGTAATGAATAGTGCATTGAGACATCAACTTGACGAGCTACGAGAGGAGCGAATCGAAAAGGAGAAAGCCATCTTGTGGGATTACTACAAGCGAACACATCACATGACCAACGAAGACGCACGTGGCTCGGTTGCAAATCATTTTCAAACAAACCCAGTGAGCATCGTAGGAGAAAAAATATTTAAAGCAACAAAACATTGGAACGATTTGAACAATGAAAGAGAAACTAATTGAAGCAGTAGGTAAAGGGCACTTGTCATATTCATCAATCAAGTATGCGCTTGGAGACATGCGTCTTTGGGAGATGTATATGCGCGGTCAACTCAAGAAAGAGTCAGACGCCCTTACGTTTGGAACCATGTACGACATGATGCTTTTCGAACCAGAGAAAGCACAGGAGAGATATTACACCATGGATGACTCTGAAATTATAGCAGAAATTGGTGGGAAGAGTCCGCGCATGACCAAGAGATACAAGGAGTGGAGGGCAGAACTCGAACAGATTACTCAGAACGCAGACAAGGAGCTTGTGTCCATGGAGGACATGCAACAGGCGAAAGAGATGATCGAGCGCCTCGATGCTTGCGGTATCCGTGAAGAGTATCTTGACGGTCAGTATCAGGTTGAGTTCAACGAGGAGATTGACGGCGTCCCCGTCAAAGGATTCCTTGACTGCCTCGGCAATGGCTACATCACGGATAGTAAGAGTACAAGAAGTGTAAACAAATTCAAGTACGATGTGAACTCTTGGTGCTACGACATCCAAGCGTACATCTACACAAAGGTGTTTGGCATCGATGATTTCTACTGGGTTGTGCAAGAGAAGACATACCCCTACTACCCTGCCGTAGTAAAGTGTAGTAAAGAGACACTACTCCGCGGAGAGATGAAATACGATGAAGCCCTTGATAACATCGTGGAATGGCTAGACCATGGAAAAGAGACAGAGACGCACTACGCGGTCTTTGAAGTATAACAATTTAATTTTTTAATTATGAGCGAACAACTCAGTGATTCAGTACTCATCGGGTACACAGAAGAGCCTCGATTCTTCGATGGCAAGTTTGGTAAAATGACCGTGAAGCTAAAGGTGCATGAGCTTCAGGATATGATTGACAAGTATGCTACCGCCATCAACGAAAAGGGTGAGGGTGGCAACGTATGGTTAACCTTGGGTATGTCAAAAAATGGCAACCCGTACACAGTCGTGTACGATCCCAACAGCGAAGGCGCCAAAGCAAAACGAGCCAAGAAGAAGGCCGAAGCTGAGGCTGCTTCTGATGACGTCCCATTCTAAGGCACCCATATACCACATGAACGCTCGTGTTGCCTTCAAGAAACGGAAGGTAGTACACGAGCGTGTGGTATGGATAGTATCTGTATTCGATAATCCACACGACATCCTCAAGCATGATTCCCATACCATGTCTCGCTTGAAGATGCAGCTCTATGGAAAGAATGCTAAATCAGATAAACAAATCGTCATCCGAGAGATACTCGACAAAAAGTTTATCTCATATTCCAACCTCACCCTCGATCAACACAAAAGCGCATCATGACAGTCACCATCTTCAAGAGTATAAAAGACACGAAAGCCCCGCATCACATCGCTATGCCGACTGCGTTACGACGCATTCAGCAGGGGAAGTCGAAGTCAATTATCTCTGAGGTTAGGGCTGGCGAGAAGGCAAAGAAGAAAGAACTGCCTATCGTATGCTTTAGTGGTGAGTTCTCTGAGAGGAATGATGATGCATTGTTTGAACACTCAGGTTACATCATCCTTGACTTTGACCACGTAAAAGTGAACGAGGTAAAGAAGGCGCTTGCTACTGACGAGTATGTATACTCATGTTGGGTATCTCCAAGCGGTGATGGGGTGAAGGCCTTAGTGCGCATCACTAATCCCGAGAGACATCGAGACCACTTCAGGGCGCTGTGTACATACTTTCACAAGCAGTACTTCCTCGAGGTAGACGAGTCGGGAATCAACGAGTCGAGGGCATGCTTCGAATCATACGACCCCGATATTGTTATCAAGGACACCTCAAAAAGGTTTGGGGCTTTCACTTCTGAATTTGCAGAGAAGCAAACTCCAGACAACGAGTCCTACTCCTACACGGACTACATGAAGCTCAACTTAGCTGCACGTATGATCCGCAATGCAGAAGATGGTCAGAAATGGCTGACCCTAAACAAAGCAGCAATACTTTGTGGTGGCTACATATCTGCTGGACGCATGGAGGAGGACGAGGTGATACGTGTCCTTCTGAGGGAGATAGAGAAGAGGGACCTGGACTCCATAGATCATGCTAAGACAACGATTCTTAGCGGTATTGAAAAAGGCAAGTCGATGCCCATCAAGGCTTTGATTGACAATGAACAAGCTGCAGAGCGCGACTTGCTGATTCACGATGGGGACATGTCCTTCATCTCGTCTGATGATGAAGACTTCAGGTGGATAGATGACTTCTCTCAAGGCAAGATTGAGATAGGTTTGAAGACGGGTGACGAAAGATTCGACAAGCACTTCCGATACAAGAAAGAGTTTGTGATTATCAACGGTCACAGTAACGTAGGCAAGACCACATCTGCTCTGTATCTGATAGTCAATGCTACTATCAGGCACGAGTGGAACTGGGTACTATATTCTTCTGAGAATAGGACGGCCTCTATCAAGATGCAGCTCATGCAGTTCGCCTCTGACAAGAGGATATCCGACATGAACTACCTCGAGAGAAAGGCTGCTTACGAGTGGGTAAACAAACACTTTACCGTCATTAGCAATAACCAAGTGTACAGCTATAGCGACCTGATTTTGTTTATGGAGAAGATTCTGATACAGCAACCCGTAGATGCAATATTCATTGATCCATACAACAGCTTGAAGCTAGACATGAAGGGAAGCAACATCGGAGTACATGACTATCACTACGAGTCAGCCAGTTCTTTCCTCACCTTTTCCAAGGCTCAGAACGTAGCGGTGTGGTTGAATACCCACGCCTTTACAGAGGCACAGAGAAGAAAGGGAGCGGACGGACTACCCGTGGCACCGTATGCAGAAGACACAGAAGGCGGTGGCAAGTTTGTAAACAGAGCCGACTGCTTTCTGACTATCCACCGAAAGGTTCAGTCCCCCGACCACAATGTGCGTAGACTCACTGAGATTCACGTGCGCAAGGTCAGAGAAACTGAAACGGGTGGATACCCTACTCCGATTGAGGAACCATACCTCATGATCATGAACACGTCGCAGACAGGATTCATATCTTGGATGCAACGTAAACCATTATTTAAATCTATTTACTTCGAATCAGACAATCAAGAGCCGATTGATTTCTTCGGTGCCCCGCCTTCAAAGAACTAAAGCTTGGTTATTTTCGTTTAATGATGAAAAAGAAAAGGAGAAGTGCTACTCCTAAATCCAAGAAGAAACAACTCGGTAAATACAAATCATCAATTGAAAAATACTGCGCCACTCAGCTAAAGCAACACGGCATCCCCTTTGACTACGAAGAACAGCAATTTACTTTGCTAGAGTCCTTTAGGTTTGAGCGTAAGTATTTCAAGATGACTGCGAAGCGCAAGGATATGTCTGATAGAACGAATACAATTCAACAGCCTATCAGGTACACACCCGACTTTGTTTGCAAGGACTCCACGTGGATTATAGAAACCAAAGGGTATCTACCGTCTCACCACGATTTCCCCATGCGATGGAAACTTTTCTTGAAATATATCGTAGACCACAATATGAATTGCGATGTATATCTAGCAAAGAACAAAGTGCAGGTGGACCAAGCAATCGAAGAGATAAAAAAATCTATCAAGGAAAATGCAAATCCCAAACAGTCTAAGAAATGAAAGAAGAAAACAATCGTGGAGGGATGGGGGAATTTGTGCAGCAAGATACGCTCGCATATTCAAAGATATAAGGAAGTCAACTCGAGACGAAGACATAGAGCTTCATGTAGACTTCTGGCACGGTATAGATGGGGTAGATGTAAAGGGCAACAACCTGCCCGATGAGATATGGATTGAGTTTAGGAATGTAAACGGAGACCTCGGATGGATCATGGGCGAAGCCAAGTGGATTGCCTTTGAGATATGCGAACTCGGTGGCTTTGCTCGTGTTGAAAGAAAAGAACTTTTAGATTGGTGTCTATGCAACATTGACTTCCAAAATCGAGTTGTATACAAGCGCCAAGCCTACAGAAAAATATATCAGAGAAAAAACAGGAAGGACAAAATAACTATGATAGTAATCAGCGACTTATGTATGCTAGATAGCTACGAAGTAATTAAATATAATATGTCTTATGTCCATCCTGAAACAAACAATAAAATAACAATTTAATGAAACGAATTCACGCTATTCAGAACGCAGTGGACCGCGTATATAAGGTTTTGGGTGTTATACCAAACAACAGCCGTGTGAAACTGCACTCACAAATTAGATCAGCTATCGGTGTTGCTCTTTCCTCGTATTGTAATACGAATGAGATTGGTGCAGTGCTGAATAGAGAGCGCTCCAGTTGCAGCCACTACACGGGCAAACACATACAGAACCTGCAGTACTGGAAGGGCTATGCAGAGATATACGAAATAGTAAAAGAAGAAATAGATGAGAATTTAGAGGACCACTTAATCGAAGGAAAGATTGAAGCTATCGAAGCGAGAATAGAAAAACTACAGGAAACACGGCGCAAACTGAAGCTATCAATTAAGTACAACCAAGCACTAAAACAAATAAATTCAGAAAAAAAGAATGAGACAACTTAAGATTTCAAAACAAATTACAGACAGAAGCGGGGTCGTAGACAGATACCTCGTTGACATTGCAAAAGAGAGCATGGTGTCAGCCGAAGAAGAGGCGGAACTGGCACGTAAGATCAGGGGTGGGGACCAAGAAGCTTTAGAGAAGCTGACCAAAGCCAATCTAAGGTTTGTTGTGTCTGTAGCCAAGCAGTATCAGAATCAAGGCCTCACTCTCTCCGACCTTATCAGCGAAGGCAATCTCGGACTCATCCGTGCCGCTAGCAGATTCGATGAGACAAGAGGCTTCAAGTTCATCTCATACGCCGTGTGGTGGATACGCCAAAACATTCTTGCTGCATTGTCTGACAAAGGCAGGATGGTGAGACTACCTCAAAACAAGATTGCGATTATGCTCAAACTCAAGTCCTCATTCGCTAAGCTAGAGCAGGATTTAGAGCGTGAGCCCACAGCGTTAGAGCTTGCGATTGATCTAGACATGCGTGTAGCAGATGTGGAGTTGATACTCAAGAGCGCAGCCAAGCATTCTAGTCTTGACATGCCTGTGTCTAAAGATGACAGCGCGTCTATGACTATCGGTGACTTTATTCAGAATCTCGACACACTCGCCCCCGACGAAGGACTACAAAACGAAGGACTATGTGACGATATCAAGATGTGTCTTGACACCCTCACAGGCAGAGAGGCGTCGATTATCCGATGTGCGTTTGGTCTGAACGGTATACAGCCTATGTCTAATTCAGAGATGGGTGAACGATTCGAACTTTCCCCTGAGCGTGTTCGTCAAATCAAGGAGTTGGCTTTGCGCAAACTGCGACGTGCAAACCGAACGGACGTACTGGTCAAGTACTTAAACTGATCGGTATCCCCGACGCTTTTTCTTTATGAGGCCCCCGCGTTTGTTCATCGTGGGGGCTTCTTCAGAACTAATTTTTGCTTGGGTTGCAACAGCCGCAGTGCCGATTCCTATTGCAGGAGTGAATGTTTTGTTAAGAACAGAGGCAAGCGTCCCCATTTTGTCTTGATAACTATTCCCCACAAAAATGTTTTCAAATATATCCCCTTCAACCAAAGATTTAGTGTCTTGCCAAGCCGTTAGAGCTTCACTTGCAGTTTCTGGAGTGAACTGATATTGCCAGTCCTCAATGGTCATTCCTTTGTTGAGAGCAATCTTATCATACACTTTCTTAATCTCCCAAAGCCTAGCTTGTACTTCATACGGCATAAGTAAATAGTCTATATGTTCGATAATCTTGGAAGCAGGTACTCTTGGGTGCAACATTTGAATTTCTGCCTCAAGGGCCGTTTGATTGTCTGCTATCTCTTGGGCAGACCTAAAGCCTTCTGCTGGAGTAGTCTCAGACAATCTCTTACCAAAAGCGTTGAACATAGGTTTATCAATTCGGCTTCCAATTGTGTGCATCTCAATGATCGACATGTCTGCGATTTGATCAAGAAACGGCAAAAGAATGTTGTGATTTGTTTCGTGAGTTAAAGTATTAACAAACTCTTCTGGTGTAAGCGTTTCTAACATTTTAATTTGAGCCTCAGAAAAATTGTATCTAAATGGACCAGCTTGAACAGGCATCCCATCTATAAATTCTACAGGCTGTTTAGTAAAATCACTTATATTTCTGGTGATGTCACTTGTAGCATCCGTTGCTCCTCGAGCAGCCGCCCCTACAGAAGCCTTCATTTCCTCAATAGTAACTAGCACTTGATTCTTAAAAGACTCATTCGCAGCCATCTGAAAGTTTTTAATCAAGGCTTCAGCCGCAGCCTTTCTTCCTGGTTCTGTATTGCTATAGAATACTTCTTTTGCCTCCAAGGCGCCATCATCAGCCCGAGTAAAGGCTCGCGATCTCAACATGTACAAATCTTGTGGCGCTTCTTGTCCAGTTAAAAAAGGTGTTTTCACCTCTTGATTAATTCGATATGCCCTACCTGCTAGAGGAGACTGTGTTTTATTGACAAGCTTGGGTGACCTACCTATGAAATACGGAGATTGCATAATCAGCTTCGTTTTTGCTTCACTTAGACCACCAAACATTTCTACAGGGGGCATCATAGCACTAATTTCAGTACTGTTAAACAAATCTTCTAGGTCACCTCTTTGTATAGCTTTTGATGCAGCCGCCATGAAAGCTCTCTGAGATTCAAGCTTTTCAAGTGCTCCTGGTGTCTGTAAATATCTATTGTAAAAATCAGCCACCTCGTCTGTTATTTGTTTTCTCTCGAGTGCGGTGGTGCCAAATTTTTGAACTTCATTAACCTCTTGCGCTAGATTTTGACTCAGAGCGACTCTAGCGTTATTTACTTCAGCAGATTCTAATGCAAGTTGTACTGTTTTGTCCTGTCCTGCAGAAAGATTTATTGGTGTAGATCTGCCATCTAACGGGATTCGTGTTTGCCCAGGCGCTAATGCTCCCCGTGATCTCAACGCCGTTTGATAAGCATTCATCGCGGGCCTAAGCGCAGGCAATAAAGCCAATGCACCCGCCTCACTTTGCATGGCATAGCTTACATAAGCGGCAGGGTTGACCATGGCTACTGCAGCATCCAATACGTTTGAGCCGCCAAAGCCGTCCCATTCGGCCCTTGTTGGAAGCCTTCCTTTGTTTGCGTCTACGCTATAATACTCTAAGGCTTTTAGTGGTTCAGCAGCGACATCAAAAATTGACATCTTATCAAAAGGCTCATACTTCTCCCGTTCGGTCATCCCAAGCGGGGTGCCTTCATAGAAAGATTGTAACATTGTGGGCTTTCGCTCGGGTGTTTGCCGAATGGTCCCCTCATCTCTAAAAAATTTAGGATCAAGAGCTGGAGGTAATCCAGCATATGCTAAGAAAGAATTTTCTATATACTTTGGTGTAGCCGTACTTTCAGCTACAGCAGCTTGATCTTTCGTTGGATCTCCGTTCCCACCGTTAGCTAACTTCTTTACCCTTGTACCTCGCTTTGCCTTTTTACCTAGTTTCATCTTAGCAGTTCCATTTACGGAGCGCCTTGTTGATTCTAGAGTTTGGATCTCTAGCTGTCTTGGCGCTAGTTAATCTCTTTTTCATGCCTTTCATGCGAGCGCAGAAAGACTTTCTTCTTTTGGCAGCTTTGCTACCTTTC
>MDTG01022272.1_pt1 | contig 10597 bp, 6 predicted proteins | sample 811421 | NCBI WGS metagenome assembly MDTG01 (sample SAMN05326645, study PRJNA326480) | marine metagenome | isolation source: seawater | place: Pacific Ocean: South East | collected 2011
ATTACATTAGCTGGGTTTCATACTCAAAACATAGCTATATTTGAACTTGCAGAAAAATATAAGAAAGAAGGTATGTCTGCTTATTCTAGAATACAACAACAAGAGTTTTCTAGAGAAAAAGATGGTTATACTAGTGTTAAACATCAAAGAGAAGTTGGTACTTCTTATTTTGATGCAGTTTCTAACACTATTAGCAGCGGTAAAAGTTCAACTACTGCAATGGCTGGTTCAACAGAGTCTGAACAATTTTAAATAAAAATAAAAATTCCCTCTAATTTTTTTATTAGCCCTTAACGGGGCTATTTTTTATTTGAAAGCAATGAAATAGACTGCTAGTTAACAAAAATGAGTAATAAAAACTTTGGTTTTGGGACACAAATTAGAAAATCACCATATTTTGACTCTACAGTTAAATGGGGAGCTACTGGGTTTTCTGTTTATAATCATATGTATATACCAAGAGATTTTGGAAGTCCTGAGCAAAATTTTTGGAATTTAATTGAAAAAGCTATACTTTGTGATGTTGCAGTAGAAAGGCAAGTGGAAATTACTGGTCCAGACGCTTATAAATTTACACAATTATTAACACCTCGAGACTTATCAAAACTTTCTGTAGGTCAATGTAAATATGTTTTAATTACAAATAATGAAGGTGGTATTTTAAATGATCCAGTTTTATTAAGGTTAGCTGAAAATCATTTTTGGTTATCGCTAGCTGATAGTGATATTTTGTTATGGGCTCAAGGTGTTGCTGTTAACTCAGGATTAAATGTTCAAATCAAAGAGCCAGATGTTTCTCCTTTACAATTACAAGGACCAACTTCAGGTAAAATAATGACTAAACTTTTTGGAGAAGATATAAAAAATTTAAAGTATTACTGGCTAAGAGAATATAATTTGGATGGAATACCTTTAATTATTTCAAGAACAGGTTGGTCAAGTGAGCTTGGTTATGAGATATATTTAAGAGATGGAACAAAAGGAAATGAATTATACGAAACAATTATGAGAACTGGAAAAGAACACGGACTACAACCAGGTCACACATCCTCTATTAGAAGAATTGAAGGTGGCATGTTATCCTATCATGCCGATGCAGATATTAACACAAATCCATTTGAACTTGGATTAGATCGTCTGATGAGTTTAGACAGTGATATTAATTTTATTGGGAAAGAAGCATTAAAAAAAATAAAACTAGATGGTATAAAAAGAAAACAAGTTGGACTAGAAATTAATTGTGAACCATTAAAAGGCCCAAATACTACATTTTGGTTTGTATACAAAAATGATAAAAAAATTGGCAAAGTAACATCTGCTGTATACTCACCTAGACTTAAAAAGAATATTGCTTTAGCAATGATAGAAATTGATCATACTGAAATTAATAATAAACTTATAGTCAAAATAAATGGTAAGAATAACGATTGTATAATTGTTGAAAAACCTTTTTTTGATCCTAAAAAAAAAATTGCTTCTTCATAAATTTTTACTACCTTATATTATTTAATTATTTTTAAAATTTTTAAGAAAATTTGTTCTAATAATTTAACAATCTAATCTATCAAGCTTTCCATTAAGATACGGCTTAAATTTTTTCCATTTCTGAGAACTGCCTTGGTAAACTTTTTCTCTAACTTGAGCTGAGGATGCGGTATTTATATTTCTAGTATTATTTTGAGGTTGTAAACATTTATCTTCCCAGTTTAGACCAATATAATTAATTAGTTTTCTGGTTTCACCTTCCTGATTAACTGTAAGTAATTCATAATCAATATCATAAATTTTTTTTGAAAATTCTTTTTTCCAAAATTTCATAAGATCTTTATACAGTTCATAATATTTAATAATATCATCAAGTTGATGACAATAGTCCAAGTCATTGGATGCAAAATAATTTTTATAAATAGACCAACACACAGCTGCAGGGTTTCTTTTAACGTGTACTATTTTAGCCTCAGGAAAAGCAGCAATAATCAAACCTATATAATGATAATTATTAGGCATCTTATCTGTGACTATTAAATTTCCATTGGAAAAATTCTGCAATTTACTTAAATATTTTTTTCTAAATTCAAGTATGGCTTCTAAATTTATATCAGTTAAACCTTTTGCTAGATCTCTACCAAAATTACCAATAAAAGATAACTCACCAGCACCTGAAACTAGTGAATGTGATGAAATAATTTGCTCAACTAAAGTCGTTCCTGATCTAGGCATACCAACAATAAAAATTGGCAATAGTTTATTGTTAAGACTTTTGGTTTCTAAAGAATTTTGTTTTATTTGTAAATGGTGAGATTTAAGTTGATTGTAGAGATTAGTATCATGATTGAAATTGTGGTTTAGAAGATTTTTGCGTAGTTGATTTCCTTGTCTATAAAACAGGTACGCTTGTTCATAATCTTTTAAATCTTCAGAAGCTTTCGCTAAGCCAAAATTAATATGACAAAGTTGGTCTTCAGAAATATTTTTATTTAAAGATAATTCTTTCATTTTTAAATATTGTTCATCTTTCGAGTCAAATTTTTTTACTAATGAAAGATGTCGATGAGTTTCGGCTAAGTCAGATTTCAATTCTATTGCTTTTCTAAAGTTTGATTTAGCTTCTTCTAAATTACCGAATTCTAAAAGTGTATTACCTAAATTATTGTACCCTAGAGCAAATTCAGGATTAAGTGATAATAATTTTCTGTAAATTAACTCAGATTCTTTCAATTTACCTAATCTTTTAAGTGTAGCGCCTAAATTATTATAAGCATCAGGGTAGCCTGGTTTCAACTCTATAGCTTTTCTAAATAGTGACTCAGCCTTTTCTTGTTTATTAAAATCTTTTGCTATATTACCTAAATTAAAATAAGGTTCAGCAAGATCAGGTTTTAATGATATTGCTTTTTTAAAGCTTATTTCAGCTTCTTCAAATCTACCAAGATCTTTTAATATATTACCCAAACCATTATGGCTTTCAGCAAATTTAGGGTTTAGTGATAATGATTTTCTAAAGATCAATTCAGCCTCCTCTAATTTTTTAAGATCTAGAAGTACATTACCTAAATTATTATAAGCTTGTATAAAGTCTGGTTTTAATTCTATAGCTTGTTTATAGTTTGTCTCACTTTCTTCTAATTTGTTAAGATCAACAAGAGTATTACCTAAATTGTTGAAAGCTTCAGCAAATGAAGGTTTTAACTCTATAGCTTTTTTATAACTTTTTTCAGCTTCTTCTAGTTTTTTAAGATCTTGAGCTGTGTTACCTAAGTTGTAATGAATTTCAGCAATGTCAGGTTTTAATTCTATAGCTTTTTTATAACTTTTTTCAGCTTCTTTTAGTTTGCCGAATTCTTTCATAGCATTACCTAAGCAATTATGTGCATTACTATCCATAGGTTCTAATTGCACAAATTTTTGACTAGCATTTAAAGATTCTTTTATTTTACCTGTTTGCTGTAATACAACGGCTAGCACTCTCCAAGCAAATTGATGATCTGGGAATTCTTGAGTAATATTTAAAGATAGTTTTTCTGCATCTGCGTATTTACCATTTTGATAATATTTTAAGAGATTATCTAATTGTTCTTGAGGTGGTTTTGCAATATTCATGTTAAATTTTTTATTACAAGTCTGGTATTACATCAAATGCAAGCACTATACGATTTTCTTCCGACTCAAATGGTATAGTACAATGATATAAAGAAGATGGGAATAAACATAAATTACCATTAACTACATTTATACTTTTTTTATTAGCAATTGACTCATGCATTTGAGGATCTAATCCAACAACAAGATTACCATCATTATTGTTTATCTTTTTTGGAACATTTAAGTAAATACTGCCACTAACCCATCCATATTCATGAATATGTGGACTTAAACTTCCACCTTTTTTCATTGATATAAGCCAACCATTAACCTTATAATTTTTAGGCCAATTTATTAAAAAACCTTCTTTACTATCTTTAAAATGAAACCGATATTTTTCAATTTCTGAATAAATAATATTTTTAACTTCCTTTCCTTGATTATTTAATTGATCAAATATATTGCCCAAAGTTTGTATACCATTAGTTAAAAGATTTTGAGACTTATGAAGTATTTTATTATCACTCAAAATTTTACTTACATCATTCAAGTAAATATCCTCTAATTTGTTATTCTGTAACAAATCTGTTGTTAAAACATAATTAAGTGGTTCATTGCAAAAGGGATTGGGTTTTTTATTCTTATATCTAATTTGAGAGCGAGAAATTAAAGAACCAATCAATGCATTATTATAACCATTTTTTATTAAAAAATCTAAGTGATCATAAAAATTATCTTTTTCATCTAGTTGATATAATGCATTTAATAAAAAGCTTTTACTCATAGCAGAGTCTGTTAATTTAAAATGATCAATTGCTTTTTTATAATCTTTATTGTTATTTAGCATTACACCAAAATTATAATGCACATCTTTATGATCAGGTTTTAATTCTATTGCTTTTTTATAATTGGTTTCAGCTTCCACGAATTTATTACTTTCTTTCAAAACATTGGCCAAGTTGTGGTAACCTTCTACAAAATCATGTTTAAATTCTATAGCTTTTCTATAACTTTTTTCGGCTTCTTCAAATCTACCGAGTCCTTTAAGTACATTACCTAAGTTGTAATGAGCTTCAACAAAGTCAAGTTTAAGCTCTATAGCTTTTCTATAACTTTTTTCAGCTTCTTCTAGTTTGCCTAGTTCTTTCAAAGCATTACCCAAGTTGTTATGTGCACTGCTATCTTGAGGTTCTAAATCTTTTGATTTTTGACAAGCAAATAATGAATCTTTTATCCTTCCTGTTTGCTGTAATACAACAGCAAGCACTTTCCAAGCAAATTGATGATCAGGAAATTCTTGTGTGATAGTTAAAGATAGTTTTTCTGCATCTACGTATTTACCATTTTGATAATATTCTAAAAGATCATCTAATTTTTCTTGAGGTGGTTGTGTAGAATTCATATTAAATTTTTAATCTGTAATTAACAATTTAAATTTAATTGATAATTTTTTATCCAAAAATCATCCCATCCTTTATTGTGTGATGCTGAAACTTGCTCAATTTTAATACATTTATTTTTCAAATTTCTCTCCTTAAAATTTAAATGTAATTCTAAAGGTATTACTTTATCTTTGCTCCCATAATAATGAGTTTGAGGAATATCTTTTATTTTATCTTCAATTGAATAAAAATTAACTGATTTTTTATATCCTGATAAATTTAATAATTGAGTTATTTCATCAGGATTAATATTTCCAGCAACAGTTCTAATTGATTTTATTTTAAGGTCTTCTATAGATGCAAGATAAATTGCAATTGCAGCACCTCCTGAATATCCTACTAAATGAATTTCTTTATAGGTTTTTGATAATTCGCTTAAGATATTTTTATAAGTATTTAATATATTCTCAGAGTACTGTAAACTCGTCCATATAGCTTTATTACAGCCTGAGCTTAGTATATACTGGCAAGGTCTAGCTAAATATATAACATTTTCACTTTTATCTACTAAAGCTAATTTGAAAGCTACTGGATCAGTTGGCGTTGGGTCCGAAGATGGAGTAAATCTGTCTAACCATGCTTGTCCATCTCCTTCAATATAGACTGTAAGTAATTTGGTATTTGTAATTTTTTTTACAGAAAAAATATCAAATTCACTTAAATTATATACATTTTCGATAAATTGACCTTTGTTCAGACTTAAAAAATTATCCTGTTTTTGATCTAAATCTAAAGTTGAGCATGAGTTAAGTAAAAATAAAATTAACAAAAATTTCTTCATCTAATTAAATTAGATAATTTAAATTAAAAATATACAAAAAAAAAGGCCCCGTGAGGGGCCTTTAGAATATATATATATAATAATATTTAGATTAATTAAAATCTAGATGTAACTCTAACGTTACCGTATCCACCAAAGTAATCGTCGTCGTTAGCTTCCGCTTCAACACCTACATTAATATCTGTATTACCATTAGTAAATGTGTAACCTAGACCAAGTGTAGCTGACATTTCTTCTACAGCTGTTGTAGTTTTGAATACTGATCCACCACCTTGGTATGTGTTAGTAGTTACCACATCTGAATCACCAAATTCATTGTTTAATGCTAGTGAAATACTAGGAACACCATTTCCAGTATCCATGTGAGCTTTTAGACCTATAGTACCAACGATTGAATTGATATCATCTTGGTCATATCTTAGTCTTAAAGCATCAGCATTTGCACTTGATGTTTCTGTATAAGCATCTTGCTCAATGATTGTTCCAGTTACACTTGCAAATGGAGTTACATATGCGCCATTTTGAGCTTCATATGGTAGTCCACCTCCTAATTTAACTGATACTTGTTGAGTATCATATGAACCTTTGTAAGTTCTATCTATACCAAGAGTATTTACTACCCTTTGAGATGCATTTTCACTAATACCAAAAGTTACACTTCCTTCTACATAACCAGCATCACCTGTTTTATCCATGTAAACTGAAGCAGCGTATGAATCGATATCATTTGTAGCTTTACCAGTTCCTTTACCTTCAAGATCTGTATTTGCCATTGAAACAGAAAGACCCATAACTAAACCACCGTCTGTTATTCCGTCCAAACCAAAGGCAACACCAGCTGTATCAGCATCGTAACCAGATTGATGACCTGAACCTACAATTTTGTCATCTTGCTGTACTATTGAACCATATGCTTGCATGAAAAATGAGTTTGCACTCACACCATCACCTGCAGACATACCAGCTACATAAGCATCTCCAGATCTTAATGAAGCCATTCTATTTGACATCACATTTTGTAATGATCCAGTGTTAGCTTTTAAAGCAGTACTTGAACCAACAATAAGATCTTGTTGAGGAGCTAACTGTTTAGCTGCAGCAGTAGCTGTAGCTGTTGTGCTTCCATTAATTTGTTGTAACGCATTGTTAAGAGCAGTAACAACAGTGCTATCACTAGCTGTATTTGCAGAATTTAAAGCCTGCAATAAACCAGTTGCATCATTTGAAGTAATGTTAAGTGCTGTACCTGCAGCAGATGCTGTTTTAGCTGTTGCTGTTATTCCAATATCATGTGTTGCAGTTCCACCACCATCATCGACTGTGTAATCAATAAGCGCAGTATCTTGAACTAAGATATCAGCTTTTTCACCCGTAGTAATGTTTGCTGCATCACCCTGAATTAGTACAATAGTACCAGATGTAAAGTTCGCAGCAGGTATAACTGTTATATCTCCTGCAATAACCACACCAGCAGCATTAGCTGATACTGTTGTAGTATCAAATACTGTAGTACCATCACCTATAGCAGTACCAAGTTCTATTACAGCACCTGCAACAATTTGAAGTGCTCCAGCGTTACCACCAGTATCACCGATTTCATTTCCACCAACAGCAAACACAGTTGTTTCACCGTTAGTATCCATATCTAAAGTAAGAGCAAAAATAGCACTGTTAAAGTTTGTTTTTGCACCATCATCTAGAGTTATTTCTGTTATAGCTTTAGTAGCACTACCAATAGCTCCAGTGATAGTAAGTTCACCACTAGTGTTACTATTTTGTATTGTACCATCATCATCAGCGGCAAGAACAATTGCACCTGTGTGCGTTTGATCTGCAGAACCACCATATGTGATTGCTCCAGCATCTGTAATGGTTGTAGTTGTAACACCAAAGTCTGCATTAATAGCCGCAGCTGTAGTGTCTGCCATAGTAAAAGAATCAAGTGCTAAAGTTCCACCTACAATTCCAGAAGTAGTAAGTGTTCCACCTGTTACGGCAAGAATAGAACTACCAGTACCTGTTCCACTCTGGTCAATTGTACCAGCTATTGTAGCATTAGCAGTAACAAGCAATTTAGCATCACCAGTTCCTGGAGTTAATGTTGTTCCATTGGTTGCAGTAACGTTTGCACCTATGTCAATTTGAGAATCTTCGTCAGCATGATCACCACCAACAACACTTAATGCATCTGTAAATACAACACCTTCAAAATCAGCTAGACCTGAAAGAGTAGATGAACCAACTGCAATTTCTCCAATTCTTGTAGCTGTTACACCAATAGTACTTGTGAAAGTTGTTTCGTTACCTGCAGCTCCTGAACCTTCTGCAACTAAAATTTTACCTTCTCCGTCAGCAGCAGCAACAATTGTACCTGTATGAGATACTGCGGATCCACTAGCATAAGTTACCTGACCAGTACTAGATGTATCATTTAAAGTAAGAACTAAAGTTTCACTACCATCATCTGTATCTGTCATCGCGTTTTGAACTGTAAGTACAGAGTCTGTTACTGATATAGTGTCACTTTTTTGAGCAGCAGCCAAAGTTGTATTTGCTGTTATTACCACAGCCTGTACATCTAAAGCAGCGTTAAATGTTGATGCGCCTGAAACGTTAAGAGTACCTATTTCTTTAACACTACCAAACGAGTCATCAAAAGTAACTGTTCCTGTTACATTAATTGTACCTTCACCATCAGCAACACCATCAACTTTTGCGTCAACGTTTTTTGATGTACCTGAAAATGCAACTATGTCATTAGAATTTAAATTTACGATTGCAACTTTACTATTACTTTCAGTTACGTTTCCTGCCAAAGTAAGAGTTGTTGTATCATCTGAGAAAGTTAATGTAAGATTACCACCACTAACTGTAACGTCACCTGTAACTCCAAGTGCACCACCAGTATTAGTATCAGTAACTGTTATGACCGCGTTACCTGCACCAACGTTTCCTAATGACGCCATTGTAATGTCACCAGTGTTTAGAGTTATAATTGCAGCTGTCGCATTATCTGCAACAGTAACTGTATCTGTTGCATCATTAATTTGTGTAACTGTTGAAGTTGAACCGTTAGCAAGAGTAACTGCAGCAGCGTTTGCTGTGTTAGTAGCTACTACTGATGATCCTGCCGCAACAGCAGCGATCGTTGCATATTTTGAAGATTTTTTTAAAGTATCCTTAACTCCTGACAACAATTCATTTGGAACTGTATTTCTTTTCTTTAAAATCATTTTTAGGCCTTTGTTAATTTAATTAATATATATATATTCGACATTTTCTAATGATTTTATCTAATAAAGCAATTAACTTTTATTAAAAAAAGTTAAAAAAAACCCTTATTTTGCTGATTTTTTTTTAGAATTTTAAATTAAAATTGATATGTTGCATTTTAATCACACTGTTTATTAGAATCTATAATATTGAGAGATTCTATTGAAAAATTATCAAATATTTTAATGATCAGCTCTAATATTGTCTTTAATATAAATATAAAGATTTACCCTTTATTAATATCAAAGATTTACCCTTTATTAATATAAAGAGGTTTTTATTTTCTATAATTTTAGAAATTTCTAAATAAATCTAAGATTTATTCAATTCATTAAAAGACTTAGTAAAGCCTTTTAGAGGAAAAGACATTTGATAGTTTTGATTGCTTCCAATTCCCTTAAAAACAACTTCAAAACTCTTTCCTTTTTTAAAAATTTCAACAACCTCTTTATTTATCAAAGTCATTGCTCTGCAACCAATATCAGAATTACAATTCATAAAACTTAAGTTAGCTACAGCTAAATCACCAATCTTAACTAAAGGCTTTGTCCTTAAATCTACATTAAGTGGTACGTCAGCAAATAATACAGGAACATTTGTAATTACATTTCCTAATTTATAAGTTTGATCGTTTTTATTTACCAAATCTAATTGTTTTTTTGATTGTTTGCCCATCTGAATAAATATTGTTGCTAATGTTTGTTTTTTTTTAGTATCTTTAGCTGTAATTGAATTTAAAATTCCTATAGAGCAATCTTTTTTTTCTTTATCATTACAAACTAATTTCCAATCTTTTTCATTAAACTCAGCTATTGAGTTTACTGATAAAAGTAAAAGAAATATTGGTGTTAAAAAAGAAAGTTTTTTTTTTAAATTCATAATGTTCACATATACAATTATACAATTTTTTATTAGAATTAAAGATAAATTCTATAGCATTAAATATTCAAATACTTAATTTTAAGATTTAATATTGTAACCTTTTTTGAGTAATATACTTACAACTGCAACACAAGCTAGCAAAAATATAATCATTGAACTAACACTAATCCAAATATTAAAATCAGATACTCCATAAAAAGCAAATCTTAAACCATTAATTAAATAAACAACAGGGTTAAAGTAAGTAACTGTTTGCCAGAAAGGTGGAAGCATATCTAGAGAATATAAACTTCCTCCTAAAAAAACCATAGGAGTAATTACTAAAGTAGGCACTACTGACATCTGTTCAAAGTTAGAGCTCATTAGGCCAATTAAAAAACCAAACAAAGCAAAAGTAAATGCTACTAAAATAAGTAACATAATCATTAAAAATGGCTTTTGTACATACACATCAACAAAAAATGTTGAAGTTATAAATATCACAACACCTACAATTAAAGTTTTTGTTGCTCCGGCTCCAACAAAAGCAAAAACTATCTCAAATGTAGATATTGGCGCTGCTAAAATTTCGTAAATTGTTCCATTAAATTTAGGAAAAAAAATACCAAATGAAGTATTGCTAATTGACTGTGTTAAA
>MDTG01097149.1_pt1 | contig 10597 bp, 10 predicted proteins | sample 811421 | NCBI WGS metagenome assembly MDTG01 (sample SAMN05326645, study PRJNA326480) | marine metagenome | isolation source: seawater | place: Pacific Ocean: South East | collected 2011
CCAACTACGTGCATTTTCCGACTTGAATTGAGTCAAATATATCAATAAAATACCACTTTTTACCACTTTTTACCACTTTGTTGATAAATTCAACCACCCTGAGCTTGTAAGTGGTCTAAATCATTTAAAATGAGGTTATTGAGGTTTTAGTAATCAAACTTGATTGACATTGTGAATTCTAAATAATTTGCTTTCACTTTATGCCAATTGAATAAGGCAACTGACTTGAAATGGTTATATTTGCGGACTATATTGGCTTCAATAGATGAAACAAACAATTAAAACATCGGGGAAATTTAAATTCCTTGAAGTAGGCGCTGGAAAGCCAATCGTAATTCTTCATGGACTTATGGGGGGTCTGAGCAACTTTCAAGGAGTTACCGACTATTTTCCCAGCAAGGGTTACAGGGTTATTATTCCTATGCTCCCCTTATACGATCTTCCCTTACTCAAAACAAACGTCAAAGAGTTTGCCAAGTATGTCAATCAGTTTATTTCTCATCTGGATTTAACAGAAGTAACTTTACTTGGAAATTCCCTTGGGGGACATGTCGGCCTGTTGGTTTCTTTGTTGTTTCCCGAAAACATCAAAGGACTTATCATCACAGGCAGCTCAGGACTATATGAAAATTCAATGGGGGAAAGCTATCCCAAGAGAGAAGATAAAGACTATATGACGCGAAAATGTCAAGAGGTTTTTTATGATCCCAAAGTGGCTACAGATGAGATTATTGATGAGGTGTTTGAAACCGTCAATGATCGAAAGAAATTGGTTAAGATTCTCGCGATTGCAAAAAGTGCAATTCGCCATAATATGGCCAAAGATTTACCGAAAATCAAAATCCCTACTGCCATAATCTGGGGTGAAAACGATATTGTAACTCCACCTGAAGTTGGACATGACTTCAGTCGTTTGCTTCCAAATTCTTCTTTGTTCTGGATTGAAAAATGTGGGCATGCCCCCATGATGGAACATCCAGATCTATTCAATACTCATATGGAAAAATGGCTGGACTCTAGTTCAAATTGAGTTGTCATGATTCATTCTGCTCGTTTTTTGGTTAGCAACTCCACTGTTGATCAGTGCCCAAAGTCTTCTTTCCCTGAGTACGCTTTTATCGGCCGTTCGAATGTTGGAAAGTCATCACTAATCAACACCCTGACCAACAACAAAAAACTCGCCAAGACTTCGGGGACACCTGGAAAAACAAAACTGATCAATCACTTTTTAATCAATGAGGCTTGGTGTCTGGTTGATTTACCTGGATATGGCTATGCCAAAATATCTAAGCAAGAGAGAAACGAACTCAAAAAGCTTATCAATGGATATTTTGCCAAACGCAAACAGCTGACCAATACTTTTATCTTGATTGACAGTCGGCATAAACCCCAGGACATTGACGTCGATTTTATCAATACTCTAGGCGCCCAACAGCATCCATTCTCGATCGTATTTACTAAAATTGACAAGCTCTCTGATGCGCAACGTCAAAAAAATCTATCTGTCTACAAATCGCACCTTTTAGAGCAGGGATGGGAAAGTGTTCCGCCATTATTTGAATCTTCTGCTAAGACTGGAGAAGGAAAAAAAGAAATTCTCAGCTATATCGAATCTATCAATTCGAATCTTTAGTTTTTTGAGCCTTACCCAATTTGTGTTCACTTGAAAAATAGTCGCAAAACTGCTGAAAGGCCTCGCCCATTTCAACATCTTGCGTTGCTTTCATATAAGAGTTGCGTATCCCTACAAGCGTTTGGTGAATAAACACGCGCATTTGGTCAACAGGCATCTCCTTGGTCCATAAATCTATACGTGCACTTTCTTGGGTTTCTTTGTCCCAGGTGCTTAAGAACATGGCATGTGTTTCTTGCTGATTAATGCCACCGTCTGGCGCAGACCAACTCAATTGATCTGGCACATGGTTCTCATCAAGGGTGACATCTATCGTGATACTCGTCTTTTTCATCATCTTCGAGGTTTATATTTTGATTTTTCAAACAACTCCCTATATGGAGTATTGAGAAGCTCCGCTATGGATTTTTTCTCTTTCTTTTGGTAGGCCTTAACGATTTGGAGACCAAGCCATTGACCAATTTGACCTGGAGAATCAACGTCGATATTCAAGTAAAATTTTGAAAAAGGAGCTGGTGAAATAAAGCGTTTAATCAAATCGGAATCTGTACTGTAAAGCAACTCTTTAGAAACAAAGAAATTCCAAATTTCTTTTTCATTCTTCATTGCCCAAGCAAGTTGATCAGGAGTATAGCCCAAAATACGATCTTCTGAATAAACGGATAAGATAGATTGTTTCAAGAATTGGATTTTACCGTAATAAATCAATTGAGCCAAAAAAGATCTGTCTTCGGCAGAAGAAACTACGTTTTTCGCAAATGATTCTGCTAGTTCTTTAGACAGTTGTTTCAACTCCATTCCCTGACGCAAATACAAGGCAATTCCTTCATACATATGGTGGTTTTCGCCCAAAAAATTATCAATCGCAATCAAGGCCATGCTATCGTTTAGAATAACTTTATTGTTATAGTCAACATCAGAAGTAATGGTGATTACCTTTTTGGGAAGTCGAGTACTTTTAAACACTCGAGCGAGACCATCCATAAAAGGAGCCAGCTGGTTGCGAATATCTGAATTTGAAATCGATTTGGTTTGCTCATACAAGGCCAGTTGCAAACTGTCTGTACGGCGATTGACCCATACGGAAAATGGATAGCTCTTTGGAAAAAAATACGGAAACCGTTTTTCGACTTCGTGCAAGGAATCTGGATGTGCACCAAAAAATATATTCTCAAAACGAATGAGCTCATAAGACTGCTTGGTGTCCTTAGACGCTTTTCGATTTGAACAACTCCAAAACACAACAGCAACAGCCAATAGCATTAAAATTGACAAAAACCTGTTTTTGAATACGCGCATAAATATTACCTTTGAGAGTAAAATTAGAGTTTACGAAACTACTATTTTTTTAGATGATAATTCCGTAGTGCTATGAAAACAAAACATGTTGCTAATCATATTATAAATTGGCTAAACTCTTATGTAGAAGAATCAAAGTTAGACGGTTTTGTAGTCGGCGTTTCTGGCGGTGTAGATTCTGCACTAACCTCAACCTTGTGCGCCAAAACTGGAAAACCAACGCTTTGCCTTGAAATGCCCATACATCAAGAGAGCAATCAAGTGAGTCGAGCCAATAGCCACACATCGTGGCTTGCAAAAAATTTTAGCAATGTTCGTGTAAAAGTCGTGTCATTAAATGATGTTTATGATACCTTTTGTAAGTTGGATCCCTCAGGAAGTGACAATACAAATACTCTCCTTTCATTAGCCAATACACGCTCGCGCCTGCGAATGGCAACTCTGTACTATTTTGCATCTCAACAGCGCTTCTTGGTTGCTGGAACTGGAAATAAGGTTGAAGATTTTGGCGTTGGCTTTTACACCAAATACGGTGACGGCGGCGTTGATGTTAGTCCAATAGCAGATTTGATGAAAAGTCAAGTCAGGGACCTCGCTGCACATTTGGGCGTACATGATTCAATTGTTGATGCAGCTCCGACTGACGGCTTGTGGGACGATAATCGAACTGATGAGGACCAACTCGGTGCTACTTATGACGAACTTGAATGGGCAATGGAACAACAAGAAAACGGAAAAACATCCGCTGATTTTAGTGGTCGAGACAAAACCATTTTTTCAACCTATGAGAAGCATCACACAATGAACAAGCACAAAATGGTTCCCATTCCGATTTGTGTGATACCACAGCACTTAAAATAGTTTTTTGTTAATTTATTTTAAGAATTTACTTACAGACTTTGTAGTTTGTTTCATTTGTTGTTTCTTTAAAGCTGAAATGAAGAAACAATTTAAATTATTGCGATTTTGATTAAGGTTGTTGTTGCTGATTCTCATCCGATTGTCCATAAAGGAATCAAGGCCAGTTTTAAGAATTCTACAGAGATTTCGATCTCTGGAAAAGCGCTGGGAGCAGATGATCTTTTTGATATCCTTGAAAGAAAAATAGTTGACATTATTATCCTCGAACTGGACTTATACAAATCAGATGGATTGGCGGTCTTGCGGCGCATAAAAAATGAGCACCCAGGAACGCGTGTTTTGATCTTTTCAAATCAGCCCGAAGAAGTCTATGCCATTTCCTCATTAAAAGCAGGTGCTTCTGGTTATCTGAACAAAAAAGCAAGTCCCACCTCGATTCGTCATGCCATTTTGAAAATTGCATCTGGCGGGGTGTTTATCACCAATGATCTTGCTCAAACGATTGCTTTTGATGAGTCGACGGGAAGACCTAGAAGAATGTTCAAAAAACTTTCTATGCGTGAGGTCGAAGTCCTGAAAATGCTTTGCGATGGCAAGAGAAATAAAGAGATCGCTTTGGAATTAAAACTAAACGAAAAAACCGTTAGTACATATCGAAGTCGTATTATGAAAAAATTACGGGTTCGAAATCTTGTTGAGCTTGTTCGAAAAGCCCAGTCAATTCACATCGACTCTTTCTAAAAAATAACTCGATCTAGGCGTTTGCTCAAGTTCTTTTTCAGTCCAACATAATCATTTACCTCCTCTAAGATTTCTCGATGCGTTTCCACATGACTTTCAGCTGTTTTATTTTGCAGCTCCCCAATTTTGTCCTGAATTAACAAGCACCGAAGGTTTAAGATCGTTTGCTGTAACCACCTACCTATTTCAGATTTCTTATCTTTGATAATGATGTTTTTTCTCTCCCAATCATGAAGAACATTGTTTTCGTCATTCATGATAATACTGCTCACCAAGTCAGACTGTTCTGAAGGCAAGTCCTGTAAAAAAGTCTCCATAACAAGGGGTTTTTGCGCATTGTAAATCGACAATAAAGAATGGTAGAGTTCTCGAAAATTTTGAGTTGACAGTTCGACTTCATCCTGCTGGAGATCTAAATAAATTTTCTCATAAACTTTTGCACTGATTTCAGTCGGGGTAAGTTTAATTTTACCGTCTTCATCGGACTGCATCACTACATCTTCAAACGAAACGACTTCCTCGCCGTGCAGTAAGAGTAAAGAGATTATATTTCGCTCGAGCTCAAAGCGTGGATCAATTTTCTGCTTCGGAATATTGACCACTTGCATCTCGCTTAACTTTCGGTCTTTTGGGGCTATTGTCTTCTTTTTTTGAAGGAACTGAGCAAGGGTTGAAAACAGCACATCCTCACTGATATCCATCAAAGACGCACAACTCTGAATATAAAGCTCTCGACGAATGGCATCAGGAATGATGGAAATACTGTGTACTATTTCGCGAATGGTTTCAGCTTTCCGAATGGGTTCGTTTTTACCCTCCTCCGCAAGTAAGTTTGCCTTAAACTGAATGAAGTCCATCGTATTGTTTTCCAAAAAATGTTTGACTTCCGTCAGTTGATGATTTCTGACAAAGCTATCAGGGTCTTCTCCATCGGGAAATGTACATATGGAAACCTGCATTCCCGCTTCCAAAATAATGTCGACTCCTCGCATGGCTGCGCGAAGACCTGCTGCATCTCCGTCAAATAACAAGGTAATGGTGTTGGTCAATCGACGAACCAAACGAACTTGGTCTGGTGTCAATGCAGTACCAGAAGAAGAGACAACATTTTGAATTCCCGCTTGATGCATCTGAATCACATCTGTATATCCCTCGACAAGGTAACAATTGCTTTCTTTAGCGATATGCTGTTTTGCCTGGTATAACCCATAGAGAACTTTACTTTTTTGGTAGACTTCACTCTCGGGCGAGTTGATATATTTTGCTGCTTGTTTGTCTAGTTTTAGGATACGTCCGCCAAACCCCATCACACGACCAGACATGCTATGGATTGGAAATATGACTCTCCCTTTAAAACGATCAAACTGTTTTTCTCCTTTTTGGATTGTCAGTCCACTTGAAACCAAAAATTCTTTTTGAAATCCCGCATCTAATGCTGCTGTTGTTAAGGCACCCCACTCATCAGGAGAATATCCCAAATGGAAGCTATCAATCGATTCTGCCGAAAATCCTCTTTCTTGAAAATAACTCAACCCTATGTTTTTACCCTCCTCAGACTCGGTGAGCATTTTTGAAAAAAAGGATTGTGCAAAGTCTGTGACAGCATACATGCTTTCACGTAGGGATGCTGCCTCTTTTTGCTCGTTTGTCTGTTGGGTTTCCTCAACTTCAATATTGTATTTCTTGGCAAGAAATTTAATCGCCTCAGGAAATGTGAAGTGCTCATGTTCCATCAAAAATGAAACAACATTCCCCCCTTTTCCACTACTAAAATCTTTCCAGATTTGTTTGGCAGGGGAAACCATAAAACTCGGTGTTTTTTCATTTGAAAATGGGCTTAGTCCTTTAAAATTTGAACCCGACTTTTTCAGCTGTACAAAATCACCAATGACCTCTTCCAGACGTGCGGTTTCAAAAACGAGATCTACAGTTGACTTACTTATCAAAATTGGACGATTGTAAAATTAAAAATAGAAAAAAAAGCGATTAAAACTCTCTATCAATGACATATGAGACTAGCTTTTGCAAACTATCCTTGGAATCGGAAGCTGGAAATGAATCCAAAATTAGATTTGCCTCTTGTTGGAATTCATGCATTTTATGAATCGCATAATCTAGTCCGCCTTTGGATTTAACAAAAGCGATTACCTCTTTTACTTTCTTTTTGTTCGTATTGTGTTTTTTTATATTTCGCTTGAGCCACCTACGTTCAGAGGGACTAGCGTGTTCCATGGTGTGAATCAAAGGCAAAGTCATTTTACGTTCACGGATATCAATCCCCGTTGGTTTTCCGATACGTTGTTTACCGTAATCAAACAGGTCATCCTTAATCTGAAAAGCCATTCCAATTTTTTCACCAAACAATCGCATTTTTTGAATGTCCTTTTCTGAGCTATCAACAGAGCATGCCCCCAAAGCGCAACAGGACGCAATGAGTGTAGCTGTTTTTTTTCGAATGACCTCGTAGTAAACCTCTTCAGTAATATCAAGGCTTCTCGCCTTTTCGATTTGCAACAACTCCCCTTCACTCATTTCGCGCACTGCAGTTGAAATAATCTCGAGCAAGTCAAAATCTTTATTGTCGATACAAAGGAGTAATCCTTTGGACAACAGATAGTCTCCAACCAAAACGGCAATTTTATTTTTCCAGAGGGCATTGATTGAGAAAAACCCTCGTCGCTTGTTGCTGTCATCAACCACATCGTCATGAACCAAGGTCGCTGTGTGAATAAGCTCTATGACGGAAGCTGCACGATAAGTACGATTATTGGTTTTACCCAATAACTTTGCCGTGAGAAAAACAAACATTGGGCGCATCTGTTTTCCTTTTCGGTTGACAATATAATGTGTGATTCGATTTAACAATGCAACCTTGGAGGACATCGCATTGGAGAACCTTCCTTCAAAGAGTTCCATTTCCTCGCGAATGGGGCGTTTCAGTTGCTCAGTGATTTTCATTTGTTTTAAATATACAATTTCACTCGATACTGTCAAATATCTTGATAATGCGTGAATTAGTTGTTTTTATTTGCCAGTTGGCCACATGCAGCATCGATATCTTTTCCTCGTGAGCGCCGTACCGTAACTGGGATTCGATTATTTTCCAATGCAGCGGAATAAGCTGCTATCGCCTCGGGTTTTGCTTGCACAAATTGGTTGTCTCCAATCGCATTATATTCGATTAGGTTTACTTTTGATGGCACTTGTTTACAATATTTTACAAGCGCGTCAATATCTACTTGTTTGTCGTTAATCCCTTGCCACACAACCACCTCGAAAGTGATTTGACTTTTTGTTTTCTCGTACCAATACTTAAGTGCATCCAATAGCTGGTCTAGCGGAAACTTTTTGGTAAATGGCATTATGCTGTTTCGTGTTTGTTCGATTGCTGAATGCAGAGAAACCGCCAACTTAAACCTTGGATTCTGATCTGAAATCTCTCGAATGATCTTGGTAATTCCAGAAGTTGACACTGTAATTCGTTTGGGTGACATCCCTAAGCCATCAGGAGAAGTTATTTTTTGAATAGCCAACAGGGTATTTTTATAATTCATTAAAGGTTCGCCCATACCCATAAATACAATATTGGATAGTGGACGGCTGTAATACAATTGGCTTTGCCTGTCGATTGCCACAACTTGATCATAAATCTCATCTGGATTGAGATTTCGCATTCGTTTAAGTTTGGCTGTCGCACAAAAATGACAGTCCAAGCTGCACCCAACCTGACTCGATACACAAGCCGTAGAGCGCGTGTCTGTTGGGATCAATACAGATTCTACTAAAAATCCATCATGAAGGCGAATGGCATTTTTGATTGTACCATCATCACTTCGTTGTAGTTGATCAACTTGTATGTGATTGATCACAAAGTGCTCTTCTAATAATGAACGATGTGATTTTGACAAATTGGTCATCCCCAAAAAATCATGAGCTCCCTTACTCCAAAGCCACTCATAAACCTGATTTCCCCTAAAAGCAGGAATAGAATGAGAAATAAAGAAATGACGCAACTCGTCCAAGGATAAGGCACGAATATCACGACGTGCTTTCTCCATGGTTATAGAATTAACATCGCGTCGCCATAAGAGTAGAAACGGTATTTTTTCTTAACGGCTTCTTGATAAGCTTTTTTCATAAAATCGTGCCCCGCAAAAGCTGAAACCATCATCAAAAGCGTGGACTTTGGCAAATGGAAGTTAGTCACCATGCTATCCGCAATACTGAACTCGTGAGGTGGAAAGATAAACTTATGTGTCCAACCTCGATAGGTATTGAGTGTTTGACTAGAAGACACCGCACTTTCCAATGCACGCATGGACGTGGTGCCAATTGAGCATACTCTTTTTTTGTTGCTTTTGGCGTTGTTAACCATATCAGCTGCTAACTGATCAATGTGCAGCTCTTCAGAATCCATTTTGTGTTTGGACAAATCTTCCACTTCAACTGGGTTAAAGGTGCCAAGCCCGACATGAAGTGTGATGTCAGCCATGTCTACACCTTTAATTTCAAGTCTTTTCAGAACGTGTTTTGAGAAATGCAGCCCGGCAGTTGGTGCTGCAACAGCACCTTCGTGTTTGGCATAAATCGTTTGGTAGCGCTCACGATCAAATTCCTCTTCATCGCGTTTGATGTACTTGGGAAGTGGCGTCTGACCCATCTCGTGAAGCTTTTCACGAAAAGCATCGTACGGGCCGTCATATAAAAACCGCAGTGTTCGTCCACGAGAAGTCGTGTTATCGATGACTTCAGCAACAAGATCTTCACCTCCACCAAAATAAAGCTTGTTTCCAATTCTTATTTTTCGAGCAGGATCAACAAGAACATCCCAAAGTCGTTGCGATTGATTCAACTCTCGGAGTAAGAAAACTTCTATTTTAGCCCCTGTCTTTTCTTTGTTCCCAATCAAACGAGCTGGAAATACCTTTGTATTGTTACGAACCATAATATCTCCCTCATCAAAATAATCAACGATGTCTTTGAAATATTTATGCTCAATGGTTTCGGTTTCTCGGTGCAAAACCATGAGTTTTGACTCGTCACGATGGTCGGCAGGATATTCAGCTAACAGATTGTCTGGTAGATCAAAATTAAAGTGTGAAAGTTTCATTCTATTTGTTAAGGCGGCAAATATACATTCTCAACAGGGGGGTTGTCAAGTTATTGGGCATATTTTTGTGCTACACCCCTAATAAAAACCCATTCCTCTCTAAGTCTTTCCAAAATCCTGGGTATGATTTCGTAACTACATTTGGGTCTTGTATTCGAATCGGAACCAATAAAGCCAAAGGAGCAAATGCCATTGCCATGCGGTGATCGTGATAGGTCTCTATCATGATATTCGGGCGAATTGAATTTGTGCGTTTTTGCAAGTGCAGACTCTTATCTGTGATTTCAATTGTTGCTCCCAATTTTGTCAGTTCGTTTTGTAGAGCAACCAAACGGTCAGTTTCTTTGATTTTCAGCGTGTGCAAGCCCGTTAAATCACAAGACACCCCTAGCCCATAACAAGTAACCGCTATGGTTTGGGCAATATCTGGTGCGTCGGAAAGATCTAATTGTATATGCGTAGAACCCAATGTTTGCTTTTCCAGAACAAGCGTGTTGTTTTCGATAGAAGACTTGACTCCTAACTGCTGATATACATCCATTAAAACCCTATCCCCTTGCAAGCTATCCTTTTTATACGTTGACAGAGACACATCTGCTTCCTTGGCAAGGGCAACCATACTAAAATAATATGAAGCCGAGCTCCAATCCGACTCTACAGCGTGGGTTATTTGGGCAATGTCCTTTTTTGGAAAAACCTGAATGTGCTGTCCAGAAAAAGTAGCCTCAACGCCGATTTGATGTAAAAGAGAAAGCGTCATTTCGATATAGGGTACTGAAGTTATCTTTCCCTCAAGATGAAGATGAAGTCCATCAGACAAACTAGGTGCAATCAGCATCAATGCTGTGATATATTGGCTACTAATATTAGCCGAAAGACGAACCTCATTGGTGCGAAGTTGTTTTCCTTTTATCACCAAGGGCGGGTAGCCCTCGTTTTTGAGATAGCTAATA
>MDTG01302884.1_pt1 | contig 10597 bp, 7 predicted proteins | sample 811421 | NCBI WGS metagenome assembly MDTG01 (sample SAMN05326645, study PRJNA326480) | marine metagenome | isolation source: seawater | place: Pacific Ocean: South East | collected 2011
GACAAGAATTGTTTTAACGAACTCTTCTTCATCAACATCACCATCGTCATTCGAAGAAGAAGAAGAAGAAGAAGAAGAAGAAGATAAAATAGTGATCACCACTAACGATGATGATGAAGCTAATGCACTTGGACGAAAACAGTATCTTTCAACGATGAGGAAGAGAAACGACGTCGAGGAATGGTTAGAGAAGTGCGATAGCTTGGAGTTCTCTTTGCAACTCGCTCTCGCAAAGGAAGATTACGACTTGGCTGCGAAAATCAAGAAAGAACTCGAGCCAAACGCGGACGATGAAGACGATATTAATTTTAGTATGTTGTGCGATTTATGTCGTCGCGTTAGCTCACCAGCATCATCAGCAATCACCGCGGATGATGAAGTAGAGGCTATCACTATGGCGGCGAAAAAGCTCGGATTAGTTGGTGATCCTCGAGCTCTACCTGCTCTCGCCCGAGCGCTTCGCGTGCCTGTTGCTGAAAACGCGAAAGTGCACGCTCAAATCGAACAAAGCATGTGGACTTTGTTCGGAAAATCAGGCGACACGGAACTCGATTTATTGCTCCAGAAAGGATCGGACATTATGCACGGAAGATACGTGGCTCCAAAGTTAGGAGAAGGCGAACAAAATGAAGAAGCTGAAGATGGAAACTCTACCGAGAAGAGTACAAATGACAAAGAGAAGTCGTCGGAGAACGAGAAAATTAGGAATTCGCTTGAGCAACAAGCGGCAGAGCGCATGCGAAATTTGAAGCGAGCGACGACGATCTTCACTTCTGTTATCGAAAAATCGAATGGATTATTCGCGGAAGCTTGGAATCAACGGGCGACAGCTTTGTACTTGCAGGGCGATTTTGCCTCCGCCTATGCTGACGCTGAAGAAGCTTTTCGATTGAATCCGTATCATTTTGGCGCGCGTAGTGGTATGGGTTTATGTAAATTTGCATCAAGAGCCTACGACGAAGCGCTGGTGCTGTTCGAGTCTACGCTCGAGATAAACCCACACATAAAGTCTATTCAGCGCTATTCCAAGGAACTTCGAAAGGCGCAGGCCAGTCCTCGAGTCGAGAGACAAAAACTCACAGATGCGCTCGAAGATTACAAAAGGTCTATAGCGCCATCTGCAGAGTCGCCGCAACGCAAATTTGATGACCCCGAAACGCCAGAAAATTAGATGTAAGAAAAAATTAAAACGGGGGATGTATTTAAGAAAAGGAAACTACTATTACTCATTGCATACACTTCCAAGGTAGTACCCAGGTACAAAAACTCGATGCGTGTTCGTATTAAATCATGTCTAAGTTTTTTAGATTGCGATAGATTCTTCCCCTTCGCTCTCTCAAAGGTTTAATCTTTTCGCAATAGTTTTCGTGATACGCACGCTTACTTTTTGAACTATTACGTACGTCTTTCATAAAGTTCCTTCTCTCTTCCATGTATATCTGCATCTCGTTTTCTATTGTTTCCAAATTTTCTTCGGATACGTCACCGTCGCCTGGGAACAGCTCGTCGCTCACTACATTGTTGTCACCAGAACCATCGCATTCTTCGAGTTCTTTGGAAGAGTTTTTCAAAACCAGTGCTTTATGCTCGAGTTTATCGTTCATTCCTGGTCCAAGATAGTGCCAGTTTCGTCGTGAAGCGCTTTGTATTTGAAAGTTTTTGTAACTTTCTGGAACAGCCTCGTTGACGTTTTCGTTTGGATCCCACCACGTGCAAGATTCGAGAGTTTGGAGTGTTTTTCCACTTTCGCCGTGATTTTGCTCTTCTGCTATCGTAGAATGTTTATTTCGAGGAATTCTCCACATTCGCATTTCTCCTGTCGATGTCGCCGTTAAGAGTCCCCAGAAATTCACCTCTTTGAGTCCGTTGTCAGTTTTTGTTGATATCGGCGCTTTGAGCCACGCCAAGTCTGTGCAAGCGCACTGTTCAGACGCGTTGATGCTACCGCACTTTCTCTCGTGTTTCACTTCCAGTGCATCGCTCGAATATACGCGAACATATGAATCATTACTCGCAACTGCTACAAACCCTCCATATTCGTTATGCTTGACGCAATTATGTGCCGCAGTCGTGCGCGTCCATTTTTCACCCGCAAATTTTAAAATATCACCAGATTTTTCGTCCTGTTGAACAAGCGATTTTCCTGCTCCGCTCGGCGATGCTCTGATTGAAAAACATCTCAAAACACCATCTAAAGCACCAGTTATTAATATGTTCCTCGTTCCGGGGTTAGGATGCCACGAAAGTGAAGTGATCTTACTGGAATGATCGTCGTACCATTTACACAAGCGCCCGCTCACGGACGACCAAACGAGAATGCGATATGCACCACGACCACTATTCGCGTAACTATCGCACGTGGCTGTCAAAATAAGACGTCCGCAATTTGTGTACGTCACGTGTGTCATTTGCTTTGTCATCCATCGCAGCGTGTGTAAACAACTTCCAGGATCTTTGACGTCTCCGTTGATATCGAAGACGCGTCCGTCACCATCGTTTGACACCGTCGTCAGAGATGCACCAGTTTGCGGGTGCCATGCGATTTCATTGACAGCATCACAGTGATGATACTTTGTCACGCATTCTAAGGATCCAATTTGAACATCCCAAACTGCTATTTTGCCATCTGAATCTGCAGTTGCGAGACTATGTGAAAACAAAATTGGTGAGAACGCACACGCGGTGATGGTTGCTTTTTCATCGTGAAAGCTGCTTAAATGAAATACTTGTTCGTCACCACTTCTTATTTCGCGGACCATATTTTTCCAAATTATGATAGTGTTATTGCGTCCAATAATTGCGAGTGTGGGTATATCTGGATCTTCGTATACATAATTGTCATCGTCGCGAGTATCTGCATCCTCGTCTGCGTCGATATCGTCTTCCGATGCTTTCGGATCGCTCCATCGTACATCGACAACATCTTCTGAACATTTTAATCTCGCAATCTTTTCGCCATCTGCAGACCAGACGTTCACAAACTTATCTCTGCCGCACGTTGCAATCAGGTACATAAACTCTGATGAAAAAGCTACACTCGCATTCGAAATGATGGGGTTATCTTTTCTTCCCATCGATATAGATTTTACCGCGATGCGTTTGACGCCTCCTTCGTGAGCGTTTTCAACAACCCACATCGACGACGAACTCCTCATTCTCTCTTCGCATCTGGTGATTCCTTCGTCTACTTTTATTTTTACGTCTACACTTGCATCTCTTATCGGTGATTCTCTGTAGATCTTGAGTGCCGCACTCCACCGTTCCAATCTTTCTAAAATATCTCCGCATGTTAAAAACGGATCAACCCAGAGCCTTTGAAACGAACACGACTTTTCGGCATCGGACAATCCGTCTTCATAATCGCCAAGGGCACGATGGCACAAAGCGCGTTTGTGGTACAGCTCTGCGTATCGATGAAGTCCTTCAAGCTTAGAAAATGCGAGCGCTTGCGTGTAACACTCGCTCGCTCTCGGGTAATCCTCTTCTTTCATGGCATCGTCACCAATTTTTTCGAGATTTAGGCCGTGCACGAGAGGCTGCGAATCCGCCACATCATCGCGTATCTCTAACACAGCCTCAGTTTCCTTCTCATCTTCCTCTTTTCTTTTGCTCGCGTTTTCTTCTTTGTTCTTTTCTATCTTTCTTTCGTGACGATTCTCGTCATCTTTATTCGTATTCCTCAGAATCGTTTTCGCTCGCCAAGAATACGGCGCATCTGATTTCACACATTGATGCGTGTCTTTAATTTTTTCATTCTTCTTTTTCCATTCCTCCCTCCTACCTTCTTGAAACCCTTCTTGTTTTTCTCGTCGTTGTTGTTGTTGTTGCTGCTGCTGCTCTTTATCATCAACGCGTTGATCGACGTGATCATCGTCGCTCGTTCGTCGAGTCTTCCCCTTGTTCGTTGTATTAATTTTCTGTAAAATCAATTCGTAACTTTTCTGAATGCGTTGAAACCGTTCGGCTGACCCTCCTTTATCGGGATGTGCCGTTCGAACGAGCGAACGATACGCTCTCTTAACGTCAATTTCGCTCGCATTCGGTGCCACGCCGAGAACTTTGTAATGATTGAGCTTTCGAACCATCACCACTGGTTGGGGTGTGTCGTGTGTGTCGTGTGTTTTACCACGAGTTTTGGGGAAGAAGAGAAAAGAGACAAAAAAGCATGCGTTACGATTTTATGGACCGATTTTATGCGAGTATCGATATTGGATATGGCTCTCGAAATTTGATTTTTTTCGAAGAATGAATTTTTGGTCAAACAAACACCCGTTGTGACGCGCGCGCGAAAGAGAGAGAGAGGACGAAAGAAAGAAAGAAAGAAAGAAAAGATTGTGCTCGAGATTAGTGTCTTTTGTTGAAGAGAGTGCGTGCGAACGCGCGCAAATGTGAAGAGAGAGAAAAAGTTTCAGACAAATAATCGTTATAACGGTGCGTCGCACGAAATGAGCGGAGATGAAGAAGAGCACTTGCGCGAAGTATTCGAGGAATTCAGAACCTCGCACATATCCAGGGATGATGTCGTGCGTCGCACGAATAGTAATAGTAAAAAATGCGGCAGTTTTGATGTTGATGATTCAACAACAAACCACACTGTATTACTCTTACAGAAGATATTTCTAAAACAAGGAGAAGAGGAAGAAAGCGACTTTACAAAATTCTATCACTTTTGTTTTCTGGCGTGTTTGAGAGGTAAAACAGAGGATGTGAACGCAATTTCTGTGCATGATGCGTGTGAATTGTGGGCGTTTCTTCTGTCGTCGACGAAAAAACAGCTGAGAAAATCATCGTCGCTAACCGTAGAAGAAGGAAGTGCTCCGGCAAAGAATGCGACAACAGATGCAATGACAAGGCCATCGTCAGTTTTAGCCAAAGGAATGCTTTTACCGGCGTGGATGAATCGCACATTTAGTAAATTTTGTAAAGAGCGAGTGGCACATTCTTCTTCGTCATCATCTTCCTCTTCTAATGTCGTTGACGAGGACACATTTTTAAAAACGTTAGACTTTGCGCGGTCGTACAGAAAAAACAGTGGACACATACACGACTGGTACGCGCTGCAAAAATGGCCGCCTCTCATAGATGACTTTGTCTCTACATTAGGTAGAGGAAATATTAATACCAGTTCTAGTCCAAACGATAAAGAAGGCAATTTCGACTCAGAGAATAGAATGGACGAACAATTAGCTTCTTCTTCCATTGTAGCAGACGCCGTATCTCGAAAAGGGAAAGGAGGAAGAATTGGACTGAAAACTGTGCACCCGAGAGGACAAAAGCGAAAAGAGCACGAGGCCAACGTAGACGTGCTCTCTTCCCAACTTTCCTCTGCGCTGCAAACAAAGAAACGGAAAACTGGCGGTATTCGCTTAGATTACTTCGACTGATTGTAACAATTACTACACTAGATTATTCGTACAAAAACATTTTTTATTACATGCACTTTGCTTTACACTCACTCGCTCTCTTTTCAAGCGTCTTCTTCCCAATAAATCATCAACTCTCATTTTCCCGATACCGACGACGACGACAACGAAGAAGAAGAAGAAGAAGAAAGTTCGGTTGAGAACTCAGCCCGTCTGTTTGCTTCTATTTGCGTCACTTTCTCGTAAAATCCGCTGTTTTTATGTCCAAAGAGAGGAATTCAAAAGTAAGTATATTAGTATATGGGGAATTTTCGAATTTAAGTACTACTTACGTGTGAATCATGACCGCTTCAAATATGCCCCCGCAAACAAAGGAGGCCGTGGCTACTTTGTAATAATAGGACAGAGGGAAATTGTGCACTGCAACTTTCCCAAATTTTGGACCCAGTCGCGAGGCCATATTTCTTTCTTTTTTTGTATGCGGACTTTCTTCTTCTTCTTCTTCTTCTTTTGCTGCTGTTAGTTGTTGTTGAATAGTAATTTGAAAATTCTCCGATGAAAAATTCATCAAAAAAATCTTCAATCATCAAGTCATGGCTTCTTCCTCCTCTTCAAAGAAGGAGAAAGTAGAGCGGTTGTATAAACGGCGGGAAGAGTTGGAAGCCGAGATGGCTTCGATTTCTCAGAGATTAAACGGACCAAACATGCCAGGTTTAAAAGGCTCTTTAGTCGACAACGAAGGCTTCCCAATTGGTGGAGGAGAGGTGGATTTGTACTCCGTACGAGAGGACAGGCAGAGATATAACTCGTTGAAGAACGACCATTTACAGTTAACGGATGCGATTCAGAAAGAAGTGAACGCGTTGCTCTCTGTTTCTGATAGCAAAGAAGAGGCAGGTGCAGCGACAGAGAAAACTATAGCAACAGCTAAAACGGAAAATAACAAGATACCTTTAGTAAAGTCAACACCTACTGCAACAGCAACAACTGTTGTAAGTCGAAAAGCATTCGCTGTGGTGGATATATTAGCGCCGGGTTCGCCCGCAGAAGTAGATGGCATCCAGTTACACGACCGGATAATAGATTTTGGTGGTGCATTTTCTATCGTAGATGCGGCTTCAGTCATTCAAAATAACGTAGGAAAGAGTCACCGTGTTGTGGTCAATCGCGCTGGAGTAGACGAAATATTAAACATTACGCCTCGGACTTGGAGCGGTAATGGATTGTTAGGAGCACATTTTCGTGCGTTGAACTTTTAGAATATAACGCTTACAAAAAGTAAACGCTTCACTACCTAATCTAAATAACTAAATGATCTATCTAATAACCGCGTTTTCTTTGTAGCTTTCTATACGCTTTCCGCTCCTCGATTGTCATGTCCTTTGTCAATTTTTTCTTCTTTACTGCGTGCTTCTCGTCCATCATGGCGACTTCTCCGTCACTTTTACCAATACTTATACCCTTTTCGCTACCGCCGCCGCCTTCATCAATAACATCACCATCGTCGTCGTCATCATCCCACGTGGTTTTTTTCTCCTCGTTACCGAGTTTTTTAAACACGTCAGATCCAAAGACTTTGTTTTTGTGCCTATGCACCTTCACCTCCTCGACTTTCACCACGCCAGCTTGTTTTAATCGATCTCTTTCGAGTTTCTCGTCAAACTCTTTATCGCTCAACGGATTTTGATTTTCCAGCTCTTTTCCCAAAACTATTATTTTCTTTTTATCTTCATTTACGTCGCCGTCTCTGTCTTTCTTCGCGTTCTTGCCGTCATCTTCCACGTCATCTTCGCTACCGTTATTGCCACCATCGATATCTACACCTTTGACTATTTTATTGAGAAAGCTTACGTCGTTCTTTTTCTCTTCTTTTTTCTTTTTGCCTCGTTTGCCCCTTTTCTTTTTTCTCGGAGGACGCGCTTCTTCCTTTGCAGCATCGTCGTCGTCGTTGTCGTCGTCGTCGTCGTCACCAGTCGCTCGCTTTAATCCAAACGTTGGTGTTGTCGTGCCGTTGTTAATATATATATCTTTCTGTTTTTTACGGGTGTTCTCATCATTACCATCATTACCATCATCATCTTGTATCGATGGATGACTATTATCGAGAGGATGTCCGTCTAAAGTTCGCAGTCGTGGACACAGTGCCTTGATATTATCCACGTACGCTTTGCCATCGAGAATGGCAATCGGATTTCCTCGCAAACTCAAATGCGTCAATTTTGGAAGTTTCGCTAACACTTGCACCCCGGCAAAGGTTTTGATTTGATTGTGAGAACAATCAAGCACCCGTAAATTGATGTTTTTACTCAATCCCGACGGCAAATCCATGAGTTTGTTCTTCGCTAATCGAAGTTCTCGTAAATCTGTGTTTTGAGAGAAGCTATCGTTACCTATTTTTGCCATGCCGTTGTTCGACGCGGAAAATTTCCCGAGTTTACGAAGTGAGAACAGCTCGTGTCCAAGACTCTCGATGGAGTTGTTCGAGACGATTAACGAGTTTAATTCCGTGCAGTTCTTCACTGCATTCAAGCATTCCTCCGTGAGCGCGTTGTCCGAGGCAATCAGTGCTAACAAACTTTTCGACAAAGGCGCGTTTTCCAAGCCATCAAGACTGTTCAACCGGTTTCCGGAGACATTTAACACGCGAATAGTTTCGCAGCATCTGCCCAAAGGTTCCAACCCGTTCGATTCTATCCGATTATTGGATACGTTTAACCATTTCAAATGCTTCAAGTACTTCAGGTTTTCGATGCTGGCAATCGCGTTATCGCTTAAATCTAGGCGCACAAGATTTGGAAAGGCGACGGCGGCGTTACTCGATAACTCGATGGTCGTTAATGACTTCCTTTTCAAGTCGCAAACGGCAACCGCTTCGGACGAAGAGACGTTGTGCACGCTTCGCAGAATAGTTTGCTCGTTCAAGATGAGGCCCATTCCTATGAATGATTAGTTAATATATCGCGTATATGAATGGTGCGCGTGTTGTTTATAGATGGTTGTATCTCTCTCTCTTTTACTTTTTGTGAAAAATTTTTGAAGTGTATTTTACGTACGAGTACAACAAGATTGGTCTCTTCTATTTTACAGTTCTTCTCAGCGGTTGCCTCCCTGCAACAGCGCCTCTTCTTCATCATTCTGGTTCTCTGCATCTGCATCTGCATCTGCATCTGCATCTGCATCTTCTTCCTCTTCTTCTTCTTCTTCCTCTTCTTCGTCTTCGTCGCTCATATCGTCTAAATCCGTAGTCGCTCTTCCTTCTCTTTGATTCTTTCTTTGTTTCGGCGGCAGCTTCCTCAAGGCGAAAAGGACCATCGCCGATGGCGCGACTTCTGAGACGATGTAATATATAGCATTTAACTCCACATCAGCTACTACGTCCAGAGGGAATTTTTGTGGTACTATTGCGGCAACTAAAATACACACCGCTCGGAAAGTAAAGCACGCGGTACACGAAGCTGTGACGATGCCGACTTCAAAAAGCTTTCGAGATTTTCCCACCGCGTCGTTTGGAAACTTTCTTAGCATGAAGAACAAAAGCCCCCCGTATGTCGCAAAGCCAATCGAAGCGGCTAAGAAGGCACACAATCGAATCGCTGCTGCAGCTAAAATCCACCCGTTTTGTACACTTCTTGTCTTTGTGCTACTATTTTCTTCTCCAATCCAACACGCCGCTTGTGCGACGTACACAATAGCATTCAAGACGAAAAACTTAAACCTCAAGTTCCTCGTTTGAGGGGATATCGACCTCGCTTGCTCATAAATTTCTGCCCAGAACAGTATCAGAAGCGAATCTGTTGATTTAAGCGATGATAGAAAGTTAGTTATTCAAAATAAGTTTTCTTTCAGCGCGGCGAGAGGAAAAAGAAGAGAGAAAAACAAAAAGGGAGAGATTTTGTTTGAAAACGACGACGACGACGACGTACACGTAGTGAAGAATATCAACCCGGGTAAGTCGAGTAAGACAGAAGCAAAAACTTTTGGTTCAATCTCGTCCAGTTTCCCTCGAATGCCAAACACCGTGGCCCTAATGGACATGACGAAGAAGTTCAAAACGACGAACGATTTCTGCGTCGTCCAAACAATCGGATTTCGCTGTTGAATCCGAATCAGTTGCACAAAGGCAACTATTGCCAAGACCGCGTAGAGGACGGCGAGATAGTCGTACGCCACCAGCATCCATGGTGATGATGATGTCGCGTCTTGAGTGTTTGACATCTCTATTTCTTTTTTACCTGACGCGCGCGTAATATTATAGAGAGCGTTTTATTCGAGGGAGACAAAGGAAAACACATCAACACTTTCGTACAAAAACTTAGATGGGGGTGCCTTTCTTTGAATTTTTTCAAAGGCGTTACTCGTCGTAGAAAAAAAATGTCTCAACCTGTCGTCGCGATGACTATTGCCACCACTACTACTACTACTACTACTACCATACTATAACTATTACAACTACTATTATTATATTATCATACATCACCATCTTCCTTTCCGTCTTCCTCGGCTCTGCGAAACCTCCAAAAGTTTCTTTTACACTCGGCTAAGTATTTCATCTGACCGCTGTAGATTCCCGGCCAACCGGCGGCGGATAATATAGAAGCTGGCCCTTGAATCTCTCTCTTTGGAAGATTATCTACGCACGACGTGTACGCATCGAGGATGTTTCTAAAGTTCCGCAGAGATTTTGGCATCAAATTTAACGAAGATTCACTGACTAATCCTTCCGCTCCGTTGTAAACTTGTACGTGCGGCACGGAGACGATATTCATTTCCTCCGCGAAGCTGTCATCAAACTCCGACAAATTGACTTTCAAGAACAAAACGTTCGAAAACTCGCGTTCGGCTATTTTCGCAAACTTTGGATGGATGCTCCTGCACGCCGGACAATCTTCTCTGAAATATTTCACGACAACGAGCGGCGATTTGCGTTCGAGTATTCGTTGTACGCTGTTGCTCTTTTCCTCTTCCTCGACGTCTTCGTCGATGGAATTCGATTGATTGTCAATGTCACGATGAATCATCGTCGCGGATGCGTACAAATAGCTGAGAAACTCGTCGATGTTCTTGACTGATACCAAGTTTCTCGGCTGAGACGCAGTCGATTGGTAATTCTCCCACCATTTTTGTTGAGTAGGAGTAGAAGTTGTAGTTGTATGTGTAGTTGCTTTTCGTAACATTTTTTTGTCTTTGGTGTTGAAAAAATTCGATTTTGTGGCGTTATCCTGTTCTGTGTGGAC
>MDTG01029035.1_pt1 | contig 10596 bp, 7 predicted proteins | sample 811421 | NCBI WGS metagenome assembly MDTG01 (sample SAMN05326645, study PRJNA326480) | marine metagenome | isolation source: seawater | place: Pacific Ocean: South East | collected 2011
AACTAAGTTAATTAATCTAAAGACACTGTTAACATTTAAATTAATTACTTTATCCCACTTATCCGGATTACCTGAAATAATTTTTGCAGGTTCGTAAATACCAGCATTGGCAATTAAAATATCTATTTTTTTAAATTTTTTTATTGATTCGGCTATAATTGTTTTAATATCTTTCGAATTTGTTAAATCTGCACATATTAAAAGTGTATTTTTTTTGAATTTTTTCGATAAGTTATCTATTTTTTTATTTGAACTACCAGTTAGAATTAATTTATAATTTTTTTTATAATAATAGTCAGCAAGTGCTTTACCTATACCAGAGGTCGCTCCCGTTATTAACATAACTTTATTTGATACCATTTTATATTATGCCTGAAGAGTTACCCTGTGATATTTTTCTAATTTTTGATTTATTAAATTTATAATTTAAAGATCTATAAATAGATATTGGATCAATGGCATTAGAATTTTCATATCTTGCTAACTGAATAATTGGAGTAACATCAGTTTTAAAGGCATCTTTAAGAATTTGCATACACTTAATTGGATCATTTTTATTTTGATAATATTCCAAGTCTTCAAAATTTACTAATAAGGATTTTGCATAATTGAATAATATTTCATTGGCACTTAAAATTAGACTTTCAATAGGATCTGTTACATTGTGAGATTGATCAATCATATAAGCTATATTATTTAATTTACCTTTCATAGATGCAGAAGTTAACTCATTAAATATCAAAAATAACTCATAAGGATTTATAGACCCAGTATCAAGATCATCATCACCAAATTTACTGTCATTAAAATGGAACCCTCCTAGCTTTTTTGTGTCTATTAACCTTGAAACTACCATTTCTATATTTGTATTAGGAAGATGATGACCAAGATCTACGAGACACATAGCTTTCTCACCTAATTCTTTAGCACAAACATAACTTGTTCCCCAGTCACTAATTACTGTTGAGTAAAAAGCTGGTTCATAAGGCTTGTGTTCTAAATAAACTATCCAATCATCAGGTAATGATGAATATATTTTCTTCATTGACTCAATATATCTATCTAGTAAATTTGAAAAACTTGTCTGACCTGGAAAATTTCCCCCGTCTCCGATCCAAACTGTTAACCCTTTAGAACCAAGTATTTTTCCAGCTTCAATAGAATCTATATTTATTTTAATTGCTTTTTCTCTAATAGATGTGTGTGAATTAGTTAAACTTCCATATTTAAATGATAAATCAGTAGTTCCATTATCTTGAAACGTATTTGAATTTACAGCATCAAAACCAATTCCAAAACTGTCTGCAAATTCTTTTAATTCTTTGAAATCACTTACCTTATCCCAAGGAAAATGAGGTGAAACTTTCTGTGTAATACCTACAAGATCATTGATTACAGCACAATCTTCAATTTTTTCATAAATATTTTGAGGTTCACCAATTCCTGGAAATCTTGCGAAACGTGTACCACCAGTACCAACACCCCATGTAGGTAAGGCTACTTGAAAATTTTTAATTTTATCTTTTATATTCTCAATTTGGATATTTTTTTTAGTAAATTTATTACTTAAATAGTCAAAATCATTTTTTAAGTCTTCTATAATTTTTTTGTTTTCATGATTTATAATATCTGATTTAACAGCTTTAAACATCTGAACTCCATTCCATAACAGTCATAAACGAGTTATTTTCAGAAGTTGTGTCAAGTCGCGATAACTGAGCTACGATTTTAAGATCACTTTTCACAATTATAGAATACCGTTTTCTCTTGGTAAAGTCATTCCATTAATCTTAATATTATCCAATCTCAAATGTAAACTTTTTTTTCCATCTATTTTTATTTTATAATTTTCCACAGGTTCATTATCCTCAAATAGGAAATCTATTCTAAGACTTGCTGTATTTTTTGAATTATTTACTATGCAAAGAGGTTCATAGCCAAATTGATCACCATTAAAGGTAGTTTTGTAAGGATTACCTTTTGCAGGTAAATATGCACCAGGAAATACCCAGATTTTTTCCTATTTCACTCATTTTTACTTCTAAAATATTTAATGAATGATGGAAAACCTATACTTAAAATCAGAAGTAAACCAGTAAATATAATTATGCCAACACCTGGAACATTTAATAAACCCAGACCAAAAGATAGCATCCCTAATATAAATATTGAGATCACTACACCTAATATCGAGCCAGAACCTCCATAAATGTATACACCTCCTAATACAACCATTGTAATAATCTCTAATTCCCATCCAAAAGCTATATTTGGTCGAACACTGGATAATCTTCCAGACAAAAATATAGCAGCAATTGCTGAAAAAAAACCATTTAATGTAAAAAGTATAAAGGTATATTTATTAACATCTATTCCTGTGTATTGTGCAGATTCTGGATTGTTTCCAATAGAGTAAATTCTTTTTCCAATTATTGTTCTGTGTAAAACAAATGCAAATATTAATGACATTGTTATAAAAGTTAAAAATGCATAAGGTATATAGCCAAATAGATAATCACTTCCTAGTGAGACTACAAATTGTGGAAATTTATTATAATATTGATCTTCAAGGAAAGAATAAGCTAAACCTCTAAACAATGACATTGTTCCTATTGTGACAATTATTGATGGAATAGCAAACCTAGTTATAATTAATCCATTAAATGCACCACATAAAATACCACTTAGTAAAGTAAATAAAATTACAAGATAGGTATCAAAACCAACACTTGTTGTATATCCCAATACACATGAAGATACTGCAATTATTGAAGCTACTGATAAATCAATTTGTCTAGCTATAATTACAAATGTCATACTTAAAGCTATAATGGCTTTTTCACTAAACAAAAAAGTACTATCAATTAAATTATAGAAATCTAAAAAATAGGGTGAGATATTTGAATTAATTATAACTATTGAAAATAAAACCATAAAAAGAATAAATTCTTTTTTGTAAAGAATATTGATAAATCTAAATGGTGGATTGTCTGGAATTAAATTTTTCATCATTCTACCATAATTGTTTTTTCTTTTCTCTGTTCTGTCTTTGTATTAATAATTATAGCAATTAATATTATTGCACCTGAAATAGCTAACTGCCAAAATTGAGATATATCCACTGCAGGGAGCGCGTTTCTTATAAATCCTATTAACAGAGCACCAAGTGTACATCCTATTACTGTTCCAACACCACCCATGACACTGATACCACCAACAACACATGCAGAAATAACTGTTAGTTCAAAGCCTATAGCTATTTGTGTTGATGCAACTGAATATCTTGCTACCCATAAATAACCACACAGGCCTGCAAAAAAACCCGATAAAGAATAAGCTAAAATAATATATTTGTTTTCGTTTATCCCAATGTATTTTGCTGCATCTGGATTTCCACCAAGAGAATATAGATTGCGACCAAACCGAGTATGATTTAATAAAATATACATCAATATGAATACGCCAACTGCTATCCAAAACAAAAAGGATAAAGATAAAAATTTATAATGAATTAAAGCAAGAAAATCCTCTGAGAATTCAGATGAATATACTTGCTTACCATCACTTACAAAATAAATTAATCCTCTATAAATACTTAGTGTTCCAAGAGTTGTAACAATAAAAGGAACCTTTAAAATGGCAATGGACACACCATTCAGAACTCCTAAGAAAGTTCCTATTGAGCAAGAAAGTAAAATAAAAAATATAACATGTAATTCAGGATAAACTGTAGATAATAAAGATATTAACATTCCTGACAAGGCCAAATTTGAAGCAACAGATAAATCGATTGCTCTTATTAAAATCACTAACATTTGACTTAAAGCTAAAATAATTAATATTGAAGTATCAGTTAGCACATCTGAAAGACTAGATGGTGTTACAAAAAATGGGTTTGCTATACCCACAACTACTACTCCAAAAATAATTATTGAAAATAAAATAAAATCTCTACTAGTTACTATTTTTTTGATCATTTATTCTCCACTTGCTAGTTTAATGATATCTTCTGAAGTTGTATTTGAAACATCTAGTATATTTTTTATCAACCCTTTGTACATTACAACTACTCGATCACACATACCAAGAATTTCTGTTAATTCCGATGAAATCATTATGATAGACATACCTGTATCGACAAGTTCACCCATAAATTCATGAACTGCTGATTTAGATTTTACATCTATACCTTTTGTGGGTTCATCTAAAATTAATATTTTGGGTTTTGTAGATAACCATTTTGCTATAACTGTCTTCTGCTGATTACCACCTGATAAACTTTGTGCTAACTGACTCCAGTAAGAAACTTTGATATTTAGTTTATCTTGCAACTCCTCAGCATTTTTGATTTCTTTTAATTGATTTAATATTAAATAATCAGAATTTTTATCCATAACTGCCATGTTAATATTGTCTTTAACAGACATTAGACCCGTCATTCCTAAATTTTGCCTTTCTTCAGAAAGATAAACAATGCCGTTTTGAATTGCATCATTAGGCTTTTTTATTTTTAATTTTTTGCCTTTGAATAATATCTCGCCTGCATCATATTTATTTATTCCAAAAATGGTTTTCATAATTTCAGTTCTTCCAGATCCAACGAGTCCATAAAAACCAAGAATTTCTTTTTTTCTTAAGTTAAAATTGATATTCTTAAATTGAGTTTTTTTAAATAAATTTTTTACATTAAAAATTTCTTGCTCAATTTTAACTTGTTTTTTGGGAAAGATTTGATCAATTTCCCTGCCAACCATATATGTTACAAGTTTATCTTTATTAGTATTTCTAATTAAATCAGCATTGATAAACTCACCATCTCTTAAGACTGTAAACTCATCACAAACTTCCATAATCTCATCAAGTTTATGAGATATAAAAATAATTGATTTATTTTGTTTTTTTAAATTTCTAATTATTGAATATAGTTCGTCAATTTCTTTTTGAGAAAGAGACGCAGTTGGTTCATCCATAATAACAATATCAGCATCGTGAATTAAAGACCTTGATATTTGTACTATATGTCTTTGTGCAATGCTAAGATCTTTAATTTTTTCATTTGGTTTAATATCTGCTTCTAAATTTCCAAGAAGCTCTTTAGTTTTTCTTTCCATTTGTTGCCAATCAACTAAATTATTTGATTTTGTTATATGGTTCCCAATGAAAATATTTTCTGTAACATTCAGTTCATCAAACATAACAGACTCTTGATGAATAGCAGATATTCCTAAAGATAATGACTCTAATGGATTTGTTATTTTTTGTTCAATATCATTTAAAAATATTTTACCTTCATCAGGTTGATAGACTCCACATAGTATTTTTACTAATGTTGATTTTCCGGCACCATTTTCTCCAAGGAGCGCATGAATACTATTTTCATTAAGTTTAAAATCTACATTTTGAAGGGCTTTAATTCCAGGAAAGAATTTAGATATATTTTTTAACTCGAGTTTCATAAATTAACATATGACCATTATAAAATGGTCATATGTTTTAATTAGATTTATTTAGAATATTTCAGCGAATTTATCTATATTTGAGGCATCAAAAATAAATGGATCTGCCATAGCTGCTGAATTACCTGCCCCTATACAAATCTCACCCATTCTACCCGTAGGAATACATTCGCCATCTTGGCCTTTGTATGCACCACTAGCTATTTGATGTGATAAATAAACAGCTGAGTATCCTAAATCAATAGGATTCCAAATTCCAAATTGGATTGCAGCACCACTTTTTACATGAGCTTTCATTTCACTAGGTAATCCAAGACCAGTAACAAAGACTTTACCAACTAAACCCTGATCTTCTACAGCTTTTGCAGCTGCTACAATACCTACTGAAGTTGGAGCTATAATACCTTTTAAGTTTGGATGTTTTTTAAATAAACCTAAAGCTTCTTGATAACTCTTATCAAATAAGTCATCTCCATATACTGTGTCGACCCATTTCATTTTAGAATATTCTGGCTTAGCAAATTCTTTTTTCATTTCTTCAATCCAAGCATTTTGGTTTGTTGCTTGACTTGTTGCACTTAAGATCGCAAATTCACCCTCGTCACCCATAGAATTTTTCATCCATTTAATATTTGAAGAACCAATTAATGCTGTATTTGATGGATCTAAATTCATAACTCTTCCATCTTCGCCAATACCTGAGTCCCAAGAAATAACAGTTATGCCTCTTTGCATAGCTTTTTTACCGATTGGAACTAAAGCATCTCTATCATTTGCAGATATTGCAATAGCATCTACTTTTTGTGCAATTAAAGAATTTATAACTTCTATTTGAGCTTCCGCTGTAGTTGTAGCTGGACCAGTATAAATAACTTCTACACCACCAATTTCTTTAGCAGCTTCTTCTCCACCTTCAGCTGCAGCTTCAAAGAAGCCAATACCTAAACCCTTAACAACTAAAGCGATACGCATATCAGCAGCTTGTGTGTTAAAAGAAAGTAACAAAACTGAGGATAGTACTAAAATAATTTTTTTCATTATATTTCTCCCATTAATGATATTTTCATTAAATTGATTAAAACAAATTAATCAAGGAAAAAATAGATTTAACTTTTCATTCTTCGATATTTGATTATAAAATAACAATATAGTGCGACAATAATGAAAAATAGATTTCAAATCCCAATAAGAAATATCTGGAATAAAAGATTTAATAAATTGAATAAACTAGATCAATTAATATTAAGATCCAACTTATTAGGTCAAGATCTTAAGATTACTAATTTTGGAGGTGGCAATACCTCCTCAAAATTAAAAATAAAAGATCATTTGAGCAACAAAGTAGAAACGATACTTTATGTTAAAGGTTCAGGTGGTGATTTGGGATCAATAAAAAAAAATGGTTTTGCTAGTTTATACATGGAAAAATTAAATAATTTAAAAAATATATATAGAGGTTTTAATTATGAGGATGAAATGGTTAATTACTACCCAATGTGTACATTTCAAAATAATCCTAGAGCTGCAAGTATAGATACACCTCTTCATGCTTATGTACCATTTCCAGAAGTAGATCATACTCACCCTGATTCAATAATTGCATTAGCAACAATGAAGAATGGAAAAGAGATAGTAAAAAAAGTTTTTAAAAATAAATTAGGTTGGCTTGATTGGCAAAGACCAGGTTTTGATCTAGGTCTTAAAATGGAAAAACTTATAAAAAAAAATCCAAGTATTATTGGCATTGTTTTGGGACATCATGGTTTATTTACGTGGGCTGATTCAAGTGAAACTTGTTATAGAAATTCTATAAATATCATTAAAAATGCACAAACTTACTTAAATAATTCAATAAAAAAATATTCATTTGGAAAACCAATTTTTAAAACTAAAAATTACAAAGAATTTGAAGAAAAATTAATTTCTATAACAAGGGGTCTACTTTCTGAAGAAAATTCAAAGATATTGCATCTGGATAAATCAAACATAACTTTAGAGTTTGTTAATTCTCAGAATATGAAAAAAGTATCATCCATAGGTACTTCTTGTCCAGATCATTTTTTAAGAACTAAAAGACTTCCTATGGTCCTACCATCTTTAAGCAGTTTATTAGAAAATGAAAATCAATTAAAAAAGATATTAGAGAATCATCTTAAGAAATACAAAAAAATGTATTCCAAATATTATAATAGAAATAAAAATAGAAATTCACCTAAACTAAGAGATCCTTACCCTGTTATTGTGTTAGTACCTGAATTTGGCATGATGTCTTTTGCTAAAAATAAATCTACAGCACGAATTGCTAGTGAGTTTTTCTGCAATGCAATTAATGTTATGAAAGGCGCAGAAGGTGTCAGTAAATATACTGGCCTATCTGAAAAAGAGGCTTTCAAAATAGAATACTGGGACCTTGAGGAAGCAAAATTGAAAAGAATGCCGCAAGCGAAAGAATTAGCTGGGCAAGTTGCCTTAATTACGGGTGCTGCTGGAGGTATAGGCTCAGCAACAGCGAATAAATTTTTAGAAGAAGGATGTTGTGTTATTTTAACTGATATTGATGAAAAGGCTCTTCAAAAGAAAAAATTATTTTTAGAAAAAAAATTTGGTAAAGATGTAATAAAATCTATTACAATGGATGTTACAAGTGAACAAAGTGTAAGTAGAGCTGTCAAAGAGAGTATTAGCATGTTTGGTGGTATTGATATTTTAGTTGCAAATGCTGGATTTGCATCTGCAGCACCATTTGAAGAAACTTCTGAAAAACTTTGGGATAAGAATATGGCTGTGTTATCCAAAGGTTGTTTCTTAATTAGTAGAGATGTTTATGCTCAGATGATTAATCAAAATAAAGGTGGTTCTATCATATTTATATCAAGTAAAAATAGTTTGAGTGCTTCTAAAGGAGCCACAGCCTATAGTGTTGCAAAAAGTTCGTTATTACATTTGTCCAGATCAATAGCATTAGAAGGGTCAAATTATAAAATTAGATCTAATATAATTAATCCCGATGCTGTAATTCAAAATTCTAGGATTTGGAGTAGTGAGTGGCGAAAACAAAGAGCAGATGGAAATAATATACCAATAAGTAAAGTAGAAGATTTTTATAAGAATCGAAGTTTATTAAAAGTAAGTGTTTTACCTGAAGATATAGCTGAGGGTATATATTTTTTTGCTAGTTCAAAATCAATTAAATCAACAGGTAATATTATTAATATTGATGGAGGAAACATCACATCTTTTACTAGATGATAAAAAAAAAAGTAAATGTTGTTTTTGATATCGGTAAAACAAATGTAAAACTTGTATTATTCGATAATAAAAGAAATCTTATAAAAGAAGTAAAAACTAAACAAACTATAAAAAAATATAAAAATAAAATTTCTTATTTGAATTCAGAAAAACTAATTAAATGGCTATTTCAAAAATTCAATGAATTATCAGATAGCTTTAAGTTTAATAAATTTGTTTGTACCACCCATGGTAGCACAGTAGCATTTATTAGCAATAACGATAAAGAGATAATAGCAAGCACTGACTATGAATATAATTATGACGAATTTAATAAAGATTTTATTAAAATTGCTCCAAGTTTTAATTCATCTTTAACTCCACATTTAGAAGTTGGTCTGAATATTGGTCAACAAATATATTATTTAAAACATACTTTTCCAGAAATAATAAGTAATACTAAATATATTTTGTTTTATCCTCAATATGTATCTTGGAAACTTAGCGGGAAGTATTCAAGTGAAATTTCATATATTGGTTGTCATACATTTTTATGGAATTTTAAAAAAAATAAATTTTCTAATTTAGTTAAAAAATTAAATATTTCTGAAAAATTTCCTAAAATAAATAAAGCGTGGGAAATAATTGGTCATTTTTTTGTAAAAAGTAATAAGATAAAAGTTCTTAATGGAATTCATGATAGTAATGCCTCATATTTATATTTTAAAAATTCTAAATTAAAAAATTTTACTTTAGTTTCAACAGGTACTTGGTACGTTATTTTTAATGAAAAAACAAAACTATCAAAATTAAATCCAAATTTAGATATGTTATGCAATATTGATATATTTGGTAATCATGTTCCCACTATGCGATTTATGGGTGGAAGAGAATATGATGAACTATGTAGATTACTTAATATAAAGAAAGAAATATTTTCTGAGATTTCAGAAATAGAAATAATTAAAAACCTAATTTATCCAAGCTTTGCAAGTGCTGGTCCTTTCAAGCTTAATAAAAAATTGAAAAAAATAAAAAATATAATTTTAAATAATAATCAAAAATATTCTTTAATTTGTATATATATGGCCTTTAACTTGAATTTTTGCCTAGATTATATGAATTCTACAACAGACATAATACTAGATGGGCCTATAACTAAAAATCCAAATATAATGGGCATAATAGCTTGTTTAAGAACAAATCAGAAAGTTTATAAAAATGAAAAGGAAATTGGAACAAGTTTAGGAGCAAGTGTTTTATTTAATCTAGAACAAAAAAGTAAAATTGATCTTATAAAAATTTCTTATTCAAATAAAATTAATTATGAAAAAATATATAAAATATGGTTTGAAAATCTAAACAAAAAAAAATTAATTCATAGCTAGTTGAGTTAAAAAATCTCCACATCTGAGACCAATCATCATTGCTGGAGCAGATGTATTTCCAGAATTAATATTAGGCATAGCTGATAAATCACAAACACGTAAATTTTTTACTCCTCTAACTCTTAATTTTGAATCCAAAACTGACATTTTATCGTTATCTGCGCCCATTTTTGCGGTACCAGATGGATGGTAATTAGTTCTAACAAATTTTTTACAATGTTTTTCAAGATTTTCATCTGATAAATTTGTTGTATCTGGAATTATAACTCTGTCTACTTTCTTAGCCAGTGGTCCCTGCATAAAAGCTTCAAGAAAAAATCTTTGACCTGCCATCATCATTTTTAAATCATCCTCATGCTTTAATAAATTTAATTCTATTTCTGGTGGATCTTTAAAATTTGAAGATTTTAATTTTACATAGCCTCTAGACTTAGGTTTCGTAACAACTGTTGTTATAGACATTCCATAATTATCTTCAATAACCCCAATTGTATCAGAATTCATATATATACTTGGTACAAAAA
>MDTG01092802.1_pt1 | contig 10596 bp, 5 predicted proteins | sample 811421 | NCBI WGS metagenome assembly MDTG01 (sample SAMN05326645, study PRJNA326480) | marine metagenome | isolation source: seawater | place: Pacific Ocean: South East | collected 2011
AAGACAATTTACAACCTAATGACCAGTCACAACCTAATGACCAGTCACAACCTAATGACCAGTCACAACCTAATGACCAGTCACAACCTAATGACCAGTCACAACCTAGCAGTTATATTGAATCATATCTTAATGAAAATGAATATACAAATAACACTATACAAATTAATAAATTACAAATTAAATATTTAGAAGAAACCAAAAAAAAACTAGAAGTAGAGATTGAAAAATTTAAAGATGAAATTATATCTTTAAATTTAAATAAAACTAATTTAGAAGAAGAATTAGAAGTTTTACATTCTACTATTAATACTAATAATGAAAATACTAGTGATTTAACTTTTACTGCTAAATTTAATAATGGTGATAAAATTAGATTATTTAATCTAGAACAACTTTCACAATTTAATAATAAAGTTGGCACTGTAGATTCATTTGATTCTTTTACTAATTACTATGGAATTAAAATTGACAATAATACAGAAGGAATATTATATGTATCATTTACTAAAGTTAAACCAATATTTATATCACCTCTTTTTGAGGAAGAAGAATATGATGGCACAAAAGAGCAATTTCTATATTATAATTCTAATATAGAAACTAAAAATAATAATGATACTATTGCTGCTGCAACTATAATCTCTAAAGATGAAGAAGAAATAGAAGAAGAAATAGAAGAAGAAATAGAAGAAGAAATAGAAGAAGAAATGGAAGAAGAAATGGAAGAAGAAATGGAAGAAGAAATGGAAGAAGAAATGGAAGAAGAAATGGAAGAAGAAATAGAAGAAGAAATGGAAGAAGAAATGGAAGAAGAAATGGAAGAAGAAATGGAAGAAGAAATGGAAGAAGAAATGGAAGAACAATCTCAGGATATTATAGAAAAAGTAAATGGACAACTTACTAGAGTGCTTACTAAATTAAATAGTAGAAACATATATCCTACTATGAGAAATATAGCTAGACATTCAGATATTATACACTTATTCAGACCATTTTCTAAATTTAATGAAACTAAAACTAAAATAACAAATCGTATCAAAGAATTACTTAAAGATAATAATATATCCAATAAAAATAAATTTGATATAATAAAACATTTTAAATTATTTGAATATTATCAATCTAATTAAAAAAAATATAAAAAAATATATAATTATTTAACCTATATTTATTAAATTTATTATTAGATTAGTTATATTATAGAAATCGTTATATTTATTTTTTTTTACCTTAATTTTTATATAATTTTCATATAATTTTCATATAATTTTCATAGAATTTTATAGATATTTTTTTTTAAAATCCTCTACTCCCATTACAGTAACACCTAGTGCTTTAGCCTTTTTAACCTTACTACTATTACTAGATGGGTCTTTAGTAATGACAACACATGTTTTACTAGATACACTAGTAGAAACTTGAATCCCAAATCCCAATAAATGACTTTCCAATGAAGCATCACGAAATCCAGTCATAACAATAGATTTACCCATTAACTGTTTAATATTTTCATTAATTTTAACCCTTTTAGGCTTGGGTTCTCCAGAGGAATTATCCGATATGGAAAGATTGGAAAATGATGGACTGGTTCCTGTTTGATTTGATTTTTTTATTTTCAAAAAAGGTCTTTTCTCCAGGAATTTCTTAAACTTTTTTAAACCTTTTTTTAAAGCAGTAGCACTTTTATCAGAAAATCCTTCTACATCAGTAATATCTTGAATTTGAATAGTAGAAACTTGATCCATAATATCAGGTATTGCTACAATCAAAGGTCTTAACTTTCTAACACCAAATCCAGTTCCAAAAGAATTGGAAGCAGTCATTAAAGTAGCCAATTCAATAGGCTTATCCATAACATTATGTATCGCATCATGTAGTTTGTTGGCACTTTTCTTTTGAAATCCTTCCATCTCTGCTATTTCAGATTTACTCAAATGATATATATCTTCAATAGTACTATAGCCATTAACCATTAATTTATTAACAGTTCCTTCACTTAGGAAAGGAATACTTAGAGTTTTAAAGAAATGAATCAAGCGTTTGGCCTGCACCGCACTACTAGTTTCCATATCTTTTAAATAAATATCTACTCCAGATTCTCCCCAAACATAGAGATTGCTATCTGGCATCTCTGGTTTTTCTGCTGGTTTTATGATTTCTAAAATATAAGGAATGACATCTCCACTTTTAATCATTTGTAGTTTAGCTCCAGCACCAATTTTATTATCTTTAATATACTTAGCATTAAAACCAGTTGTTTTAGTGATTTTATCACCACCAATAATTACTGGTTTAATTTGAATAGTTGGAACAATAACTCCGTGTTTGCTAGGATTCCAGATTACTTTTTCTACAATTGCCTCTTTCATTTGTCCAGAAAGTTGCATCTTGAAAGCAACCGCATATTTAGGATTACCACTCTTATTTCTAGGATAAACTAAATTACTAGCAATAATAATACCATCAATCTCATAGGGAGAAGATTCTTTCATATTAATTAATAAATCCTGGAGTGAAGGTGTATCTAAATTAGTTTTTATTTCTTGATGACCTGCTACTTGAAACTTTAATTGTTTTAGTAATTTGAATTGATTACTAGCAGATAATTTATCGGGAGAAATCATTTCATAAGCGACAAACTTTAAATCTTGCAACTCATTCATCCTAGGAGTCTTAGAATTTACTAAGCTAGCCGCCATAGTTCTTGCTTTTGGATAAGTAGATTGATATTTCTTTTCAAAATCATCGATAGAGATAATCAATTCACCACGAACCGCAATTTGGGAGCACTTGTACTTACTAATAAAATTTGTAAATAGTTGAGGTGTAATATTAGGCAAACTAATATAAGGTAGTAAATGGGATAAATTCTGCCCAACACTACCATTACCTCTACTGTAAAGAACTAGTGACAATTTATTATTAGATCCTAGTTTTATCACTAACAGTCCAGAAAGTCCATCTAATTTTTCACTGATAAAATAATTGGGGGTATCATATTTTTTTAACCAATTTTCCAATTCTCGACTATTAGGTTTTACTTTACTCATACTTCCTAACCAATAGGGTAATTCTACTTTTTCAATTTCATCTCTTAGAGGGGCACCAATTTTTTTCAAGAGATCACTTTTTGGAGCCCTTTCATTTAAAGTATCCCATAAAATATCATATACTTCATCAGATAAGACAGGAGTTTCATTATAATATTTATCCATAGCATACTGAATTACCTTTTCTAATTCAGAAATACTCACAGTCGTTGCATATTTATTTGGATTTTTTTTTATTGTAGCAAATAGTTGCTTATTAATTGATTTACTAGATGATTGACCAGATGATTGACCAGATGATTGACCAGATGATTGATCAGATGATTGATTACCTTTTTTTATGATTTTAGGAGGCATAGTTATTATTATTAATATTAATAATTTTTTATAATTTTTGATATTTTACTATAATTATTTTTATAATATTATTTTTCTATAATTATTTTTCTATAATTATTTTTCTATAATTATTTTTCTATAATTATTTTTCTATGATACTTTCTAAATTTAATTTCTTAAATTAGTTTTATATTTTTTAAAAAACTTAAATTATTATCTTAATTCAATTTTAAATTTAGTTAATTAAAAATTTCTATTATAATGTTATAGATTAAAAGATAATAATAAATATGAATTTTAAAAATCAAGACAATTTATTACTTGAATTACAAGCATTAATATTAGCAGTTGCTATTGCTTTACCTTTAGCCATTGGTAGTGGAATTAAATCCCCTATGTTAATGGCTATATATGTTATGATAGCCTATTTTTTTATTTCTCTATTATTAAATAATATTTCAGATGGTGATAAAAAAAAAGAACAATTTACTTTAGTATCAGTTCCTGCTAGTGTAAAAATGGATTATCAAAATAATAATCTTAATAATAATGGACCTGGTGGGATTCAAGATTATGGTGTTATGCCAAAACACGAAATTGTGGGACTGCATAAAGATTGTGTTACAGAATCCACTAGTAATCTCCAATTTCCCAATTCTGGTCCTTTAGATAACTTAAATACGCAACAATTGAAGAAAAATCTCCAAACTTTATATGATTCTACTAAACATCCATATCGAGATGAAGTTAATCTAGAAAAAGAAAGCCATGATGATAAAATTATGGGTCAAGATCTATCTTTGGTAAATTCTTTAGACTTAAATGGAAAAGATGAAAAATATTTAAATATTTCTAAAAAGACATATCCCCAACTAACTAAAAATCAAATTAATGCTAGTGATTGTACTAGTTATCAATCAGGACCAATGAGTTGTAATCAACAACCTAATTCTGCTAATCTATTTCCACAAAAAAAATCTTTACTTGTTTCAGGTTGTAAAAATGAGACAGACTTAAAACATATAGCGAGAGAAGACTTTAGTGTTCCTGCTAGTATTCAAAATACAGTTGTAAAACCTTTATTTAAAAATTCTTCTGAAAATAAGTTTTAGTAAGGACATATCAGATAATTTATGTGGAAATTGGATAATTAGCAAATGTAAATATAACATTTACTTTTAATTTTCTATTTACCTATTTTCTATTATATTTTTTTTCATTGTAAATATTAAAGTATTAATAATTAAATAATGGAAATAAGTTCTATATTAACAATTATTTTAATTTATCTCGTATTTTTTATAATAAATTTATTCATAAATGATTTTAATACTAGATTAGCATATTGGTTTATTGTCGCTTTAATTACTTTATCATTAATGAATTTCTATTTGTCTATTATGTATTATATTAGACTTAGAAATGAACCAGGCAAACCGGGTCCCAGAGGTGATAAAGGGGCGCAAGGCGCAAAAGGGGATATAGGAAAATGTACTTTTAGTGAAAAATGTGGTATAAATGATTGTCAAGGAAAAATTTTCGGTTTAGGAGAAAAATTTTATCCAGATATTCCACTAAAATGTTTAAAAGATACTACAAAATGTAAAAGTCATACTGAAAGAGAAAAAGCAATTCCTATTAATAAGGAATTAAATAGACTTATAGAGAAATGCAATAAAACTAAAATGGCAGAAGAAGATTTTATGCGAAGAATTACACCTTTAATAGAAAATATGGAAAAAACTGGTCAATAAATGCACTATTCATATTTTTTTTTTGATTTTATATTTGATTTTATCTTTAATTTTATATTTTACTTTAATTACTTTACCTTTTTATATTTTTTCTTTTCTAGTTATTTTCTAGTTATATTTTAAAAGTAATTATAAAATGATTAATTTAACAACATTTAATATGCTATTAATATTACTATTTACTATTGGTATAATTTATGTAGGTTTAACACTATCAAAAGATATTAAAAGTGGAATTATGTATATTTTATTTTGGCTATTATACTTAGCAACTATTATAACAACTGTGACAGCAATACTAAATATCTTATTTTATCTAAACATTAAAGACAAAACCGGACCTGCGGGTAGTAGAGGTGAAAAAGGAGATAAAGGAGAAAAAGGAGATACTGGTATTTGTGAAGAAGGTTGTCGTAATGATATTTGTTATAAACAACTTATGAGAGCAATTAACGAAGAGGTAAATAAATTGGCTGGTAATCCATCTAAAGAAATTATTGTTAAAAACTTATATATTAAACAAAGAGTGAAACAAATATGCCATTCCAAAGAATTTAAACAACTTACACCATACAGAGGTCCCAATGATCTTATATCCTATTTAGAACTTATCTGGAGAAGATGGGTTAAATTAATATATCAAGCAGGTGGTCGTCGTTATTTTGAAACTATAGGTGCAGAAAATGAATTTGAATGGGTAAATACTAATCCATTTGACGAAATCAAAAGATATGATATTTTTTACTGGGGATTAGACAAAGATTATCGACCTAATTTAATTAAAAAATGCGATAAGAAAACTGATAACAAAAAAACGCCTGCTGGAACTCAAAAAGAATGGCCCCTTCGTAGTAAATTTAATAAGAACCAAGAACATATTCATAGTGCTAAAGGTGTAATACCATCCTTTAAAAAAGAAACAAAATATTCTGTGCTTAATTATTTAAATATGGTCCCAGAAGGAATAGTTTCTAATAAAGCATCTCCTAAACTAAAGTATAAAATTATAACAGTGAACCCAGATAATCCAAATTTATATTCTATTAAAAAAATAGGTACAAAAGAATGTATAACAATTGACAAATTAGGAGACCAATTTAGCCAATTATGTAATGCTACTAGAAATAAAAACCAACAATTTGAACTTGAATATACAGGAAGAAATATTAAAGAATTAAAGTTAATTCATAAAGAAAGCAAACAAGATTTTATACCAAAAGAAATAACAGATTCTTATGAGAAAGAACTAGAAGACCAAAAAACAGCTTTTATAAAATTTGGAGTAAAAAAAACAAACTTAGAATCTAAAATAAATAAAAATGATATGAATAAATTTATGTTAAGTAAATAATATAATTTTCTTATTTTCTTATAATAGAGATAAAATATAAATGATAGTATCTTTTATTTTATTTATAATTATAATAATATGTGTAGCAACTTATGTAGGTTTAAATATTGCACAAAAAGTAGAAAATAATAGTGTTTTATATATATTTTTTTGGATAATTTATATTGTTGTACTGATAGGAATATTTAATATAGTTTTATTAGCAAATTTCTGGGATACTATTCAACATAAAACTGGACCCCCTGGACCACGGGGACCCATGGGAGAACAAGGAGAAACTGGTGATAAAGGAGTATGTGGTAATGACTGTAGATTTAAACAAGGAATATTGTTTATTCATGAAATGATAAATACCAAACTGATAAAACTTACTGGACAATCTATTTTTATTATAAAAAAATATGTTAAATATGATAAATCTGAAGGGGAAAAAAAATTAATTAATCCAGAATTTAATAAATTTATTTTAGAAAAAGTTAATCAAATGATGAATTCTAAACAATATAAAATAACTGCTCCTATAAAAGGAACTAATAATTTAAATAATTATTTAGAACAAATATGGGATAAATGGATTGATTTACTAGCAGATGCTGGTGCAACAAAAGAGAATTTTTTCTTTGATAAATTTGCTGACGACACCCTTTGGGTAGATGGAAATGAAGAAATGAAAAAGAAAAATCCTTTTCCAGAAATGGAAAAATATGATGTTTATGTTTGGGGGCAACTTAGGGCATTTAAACCACTGAATATTGAAATATGTAGTAATTCAAGACAATCAAATTACTTTCCTCAAGAATATAAAAAACCATTACAAACTATTATTACTAATAGATATCAATGGATGTATAATAGTTATAATGAAACAACTTATACTGGAAAGCGACAAAAAAATGATCATATATCTATTTGGAGACCTTTAAAACACACTTTTGAAAATGAAATATATTATCCTGTAGGAGATGTTATCCTTTCAAGCAATGATAGAACCAGATATGGTGAAAATGGGCTTAAGGATAAAAATGGGAAAGATTATAGTCCTAGAATACGTAGAACAGGTAATACTGTATATAAAATATTACCTAAATTACCTATTCCAAAAGTAGATTTTATAGGTTATAGTAGAGGTAGTTATAAAGTATCAGAATATTTACAAAATATGTATATTTCTTATGTTGGAAAAATAAGAATTCCCAATGATTATTTAAATTTAATAAAGTTTAAACCAGTTAGATATTTACCAACTGAAAGTAATTCCGCACGAAGTCATAATGGTGGAACTTATTATGATTTATTTGCTGGTGGAATAGGAAGTAGAAGAACTAGGCAAAGTAGTAGTAATAATAATTTATTTGATATTAATTGGAAACTTTATAAATGGGGTATTGACTTTATGAAAAAAGATAAAGGTTGGGATGATGAAGTATCTTCTTTTATATTTTATAGTAAAGCAGATAAAGGATATTTTGGTGGTCCAGAGAAAAAAACTATATTAGTTACTGGTGATATCAGAGCACCTATTGATTATAAATTAATTTATAAAAATAATACTACTAAAGGAAGTTGGAAATATAGCCTTTGGGAACCTATCGGGCCTCCAGGATATGTTGCTTTAGGCCATGTGACTAATTATGGATATAAAAAACCTCCAACTGGACAAAAAGCTCCGATAAGATGTGTTCCTAAAAAATGCACCTTTGCAAACGATTATATGCTAAAAAAAACACCAGATGGAAAAAAAGAGGTTAATTGTGTTTGGGATAGTGACTATGTTCCAGGATCAAGTAAATGTAAATACTATTGTTATAATAGAGGACCAACTGGAGAAGCAACTCATGACAATAACTATAATTTATTTAAAGGTTATGTAAATCCAATTGATGGAGTAAGAAAAGATCCATTATATAGAATTAATCCTAAATGTTTATCTAATGTTGAAATTGATTCAGCAAACGATACAACTCAAGATATTATTAATAATAGTGCTGATATTGTAAAGAAATTAGAAACTGAAAATAATGATTTAGGTATTGGATGGTATGGATTTCCAGAAAGAGAGGCTAAGTATAGTATTTTTTCATTTTTAGGACTTATGCCAGAAAGTATTATTACAAATACTTATAGTAGGCGTAAGTATTATATGGTGCATAGTCAAAAACAAAAAATTATGAAATATGATGACCCCAAAATTTATAATAAAATTATAACAACAAATTCGTATTTAATTTTAATTTATAATCCCAAAACCTTGAAATATGATCGTGGATTACGTGTTTCAGGTAATAATAAAGTTAATGTTGTTCAAGCTAGCAATGCTGATATTAGACAGTTATGGGAAATAGAATATGAAGATGAAGAGAAGGGAACTTTTAGATTAAAATCTAAAGAAAGTGGAAAATATTTACATCACCAAGTGACTAAAAATATTAGAGAAGCACCCATTGAAACTCAAACTAACAAACCAGATAATTTACATACTTTATTTTATAATAATAAATCAGCTTTTGGAACTTCTCTTAAAATTATGAAAGATCGTAATGCTATAACTAAAGATGAATTTGAAGAAGTAGAAAAAAAAGGTAAAACTAAATTATTAAATAAAGGTATAAATAATAGAAAATATCCTACTGTTTGTATTGAAAAAACACATGGTAATAATAAAAATAATAAAAATAGTAAAAACAAGAAAGAATTAATTGATAAAGAATGTATTAAGGGAGAAAAAGATAAATATTTTGTTAGTAAATTTAATCCCGGAAGTAAAATAGATGGAATTTATAATCCACCAGCATAAATTATAATAAAATTAAAATAAAGAATCTATCTTTTGTAATTCATATTTTTTATTTAATTCAGATACTTTTTCTAATACATATTTTTGTTGATATACTTCACTATTAGTTAGATTTATAGGTATCCATTTTTTAAATCTTTCTGAAAAAGTACATTCCATAGCTATACCCAATTTGCTATTTTGTGCTAAATTTTCATTTTCGTTATTTTCCATATTATTAAATAAATTAAATAAATATTTACTAATTTTAATGTTAGGAATTAAAGCGTAATTATATTTAGTTAATTCATTATTACCATTCAAAAAATATAAATGATAAATATCAGAAGTATATGTTTTCATCACTTTTAATACTACATTATCCTGACTTACTTTGTTTTCATTACTTTTTTTACTTAAATTATTATTTAAATTTGTACTATCAGTTTTATTTAAATTATTGCTATAATTGCTAATAGAATTGCTAATAGAATTGCTAATAGAATTGCTAATAGAATTGCTAATGGAATTATTATTATTATTATTATTATTATTATTATTATTACTATTATTATTTGAAAATACCATTGGTGAATTATTATTTTTCATCATTAAATGCGGATGACTTTCTTTAATTTCATTATCTACTGAATCTTGACTTTTACAAACAATTCTTTCATCTCTAGGAATAATATAAATATAATCTGAATATTTACCATTTAAATTATAAAATACTAATCCCTTACAATTATAAGATAAACTTGGAATAAATTCTTGTGTCACAAAATTAAAATCCTTATACATAAATAATTTTTTAATTAAAATAGGACATTGGTCTATATCAGGGTCAGGAGTATATTGATTTAACAAAATATCATTCATTATTTCAAATTTAGAAATTATATTTTTAGACTGCATTGATTCTCCTTTATAAATCATTAAATTAGTAAGCATAAAAAACCATTTACGTTGTGAATCTCTAATTAACTCGCCTGTTAAAATTGTGTCTGAAAATAAAGAATCATCAAAACTATATTTTACACAATGTATTTTTGGATAAGAATATCCATCTTTTAATTTTCTATCAATAAAGAAACAACAATTAACGTTATCTATTTTTGTTAGAAAAAGTAAGTAAGGAGCACCACATGTTAACGTAGCTAATACGTGTTGATGATATAAAACATTTTTAAGATAATTAGGTTTAATTACTTTATAAGCATTACCAATAACATCTATATTAAATTTTTCATCTATTAATTTTAAAATATTTGATTTAAATTCATCATTATTTACATTACTACATTGTTTATCACAAAAAGAAAT
>MDTG01181603.1_pt1 | contig 10596 bp, 12 predicted proteins | sample 811421 | NCBI WGS metagenome assembly MDTG01 (sample SAMN05326645, study PRJNA326480) | marine metagenome | isolation source: seawater | place: Pacific Ocean: South East | collected 2011
CACTACACACAGTTACAGGTGATGTACTTGAAGAACACGATCTATTATTTGCTGAAGGAAAGATAATAACAATTGATGAACAGATCCAACCCTCACCAGAGACAGATGTGCTTGATATCTATGGGAAGCATGTGATACCCGGATTTATCGCAGGATATACAAGGATTGGTCTTACTGAAATATCAGCAGTCAAGCAAACAAATGATCACTCTGAGACAGGTGAAATCAATCCCAATGTTAGAGCAAATGTTGCTTATAACCCAGACTCAGATCTCATACCGGTTACACGTTCTAATGGAGTCTTAGTCATTAATTCAGCTCCATCATCAGGAAGAATTCCTGGGCAATCTTCAGTGATGATGATGGATGGATGGACATGGGAAGATGCAACTATGAAACATCCAGCGGCTCTGAATTTGAATTGGCCGAATATGAATTTTGATTTTAGAAAAAATATAAAAAAGAACGAAAAAACTCAGCGGGCAGAATATATTGAAACGATAAGAAAGATTGATCATCTCATTAGAAATGTTCGTGCCTATCATCATAGACGGAATGCTAAAGAAAGAAAGGCAGAGCATAAGCAAGAATCAGATCTAAGATTAGAGTCAATGATCCCATTTATCATCTACAAAGAACCTATTCATGTGAAAGCAAATGATATTCGGCAAATAGAAGCTGCTGTCAACTGGGCTAACGATCAAGACCTGAACATTGTGATCTTAGGTGGGAGAGATTCTTGGATCAATCCAGAACTATTAGTAAAAAATAATATCCCTGTAATATTGTTAGGTGTACAGGTTACTCCTAGAAGAAGATTTGAGCCTATTCATCTTCCTTATAAACTGCCTGCAATGCTTCACGAAGCTGGAGTTCATTTTTGTATTTCACTCGATCCGGGCTACCCTATGGATGGACATGTGAGGACTCTTCCAGATGAAGCAATGAGAGCCCTATCATGGGGATTGACAGAAGACCAAGCCTTAAGATCCATTACTCTATCCGCAGCTGAGATATTAGGCGTAGATGAACAAATTGGATCACTTGAGCCTGGTAAAGATGCTACATTTTTTATAGCTGAGAGTGAACCACTAACTCAGACCACCAATCCCATCAAAGCATTTATACAAGGTCGGGAATTAGATCTATCGGACAGGCAAAAGAACCTATGGGAAAAGTATAAAGAAAAATATAGACGCCTAGGAAGATTGACCGAATAAATTCTACATCGTCCTTAGACTTATTACATACCCAGTTCCTGTCGCAGCACCTAAAACAGTAATAACCTTGATCATTAACATGTGATCAGGGATTCCAAAAAAAACTGAAATAGATACGAAGACCCACATCGTACCTATGGCCATGAACTTAGCCTTCTTAGGCATCCCTCTTCCCTCACGGAAATTTTTAACATGGTGCCCATAATACTTATTTTCTACTACCCGATTATATAATTTTTCAGAACTACGAAAAAAACATGCCGCTGCAAGAATCATCATTATTGTTGTTGGCAAACCAGGAACTATTATGCCAATTGAACCAATTGAAAAGCATAAAAGACCTATTGTAAGCCAAAAATATCTAATTAATAAATTTTTATTGATTTTCATTAAATAATTTTAATGACAAGATCGCGGAAAAAGTTACCTAAAACTGAAACTAGATTTTGATAATGAGTCTCATTATATTTAATATATAAATCAATTAATTCATTTTAAATATATATCGTATGAAAAACTTATTTTTAAAAATATCCTTACTTATCTCAGTTGTGCTTACCGATGATTTAGATCAATGTTACATTTCAAATGACTTGTCAAGAGTTGTTGTAGCAGGGGGTTCCATAACTGAAATAATATACTTTTTAGATTTGGATAAATATCTAACTGCTGTTGATGTAACATCTAATTTTCCTGATAAAGCTAAGAATCTACCCTCGATAGGATACGTCAGAAACTTATCTACAGAAGGAATCCTTTCTCTTAACCCCACATTATTTTTAGGAGAAAATGATATGGGTCCTCCAATAGTTTTGGAACAATTAAAAGAAACAGCTTTAGATATACGTATTATCCCCGAACAACATTCAGCTAACGGTATTTTAGAAAAGGTATATTGTGTTGGCGAGATTATGGGACTTGAAATAAGTCAAATCAAGGAAAAAACAATTGACTTAAACAAAAATGTTAATAGGCTGTATGAGCTAACTGATAAGGGCATACTTAAATCAACAAGAGTAATGTTTGTGTTAAATATGAGGGGAAATTCTCCAATTGTGGCTGGGAAAGGTACATCTGGAAATGGCTTCATATCTATTATAGGTTGTAAGAATGCATTTGATAATGTCCAAGGTTGGAAACCCATATCTGAGGAATCAGTCTTAAATGTCAATCCTGATTATATCATACTACCCAATAAAGATATCCATAAAAGTAGTACAATTGATAATGTACTCGATAATCCCATCTTTATGAACACTGAAGCAGGTAAAAACAAAAATTTTATTTTTGAAGATGCAATGGCCATGCTTGGTTTTGGACCTAGAACACTTGATATTGCTGTCAAGATAGCCGAATCAATATCTGAAAAAAATAAAACTTATCTAGAATAATATACCTATGTTTAATCATATATCGTCTAAGCAGATATTCATAATTAATATATTCTTAATACTTCTTTTTATTGTATCATATTTTGGTATTTCTATAGGGGGAATTGATATATCCCTAATTGATTTTATTGATGGTAAAACCAATGATATGGAAACTACCATAATGGAGAAGATTCGTATACCTAGAGTTGCATTATCTGGGGTTGTGGGTGCATCATTGGCAATATCCGGTGCATCATTGCAAGGTTTATTTCGTAATCCACTTGCAGACCCTGGTCTTATAGGAGTTTCAGCGGGTGCTGCTCTAGGAGCAACATTATCAATAGTATTAGGAAAGGATTTACTTCCCAGTTTCTTATACGGGCCATATTTATTACCCTTATCTGCTGTTATTGGCTCAATTCTTGTCATAATATTTTTATTTATTATAACTCAAGGCTTTGGAAGAGAAGGAGTTATATACCTCCTACTTGGAGGCATAGCTGTTAATGCAATTACAGGAGTGGGGATTGGGATACTAACATACATGAGCGATGATGATGAGCTTCGCAGTCTTACTTTCTGGACGATGGGTAGTTTTGGATCGACTACTTGGAAATTGATAGTGCCAGGCATATTATTAATCATATTGACAATTCTCTTCTCATTAAAAGAGGCCCGAAAACTGGACATATTACAGCTTGGTGAAATTGAGGCATCAAGGTTAGGTATCAATATTAGAAAACTCAGAATGAGGATAATATTCACAAGTGCAACTATGGTTGGGATAGGTGTTTCCTTATCTGGTATGATTGGATTTGTTGGACTTATTGTACCGCATTTATCAAGATTAATTGGTGGTGTTAAACATAATTATGTACTTCTAAGCTCAGCGTTAATTGGAGCATCTATCATGATAACAGCTGATGTCTTATCCAGGACATTGATTACGCCGGCAGAGTTACCAGTTGGTTTGATTACAAGTGGAATAGGATCTCCCTTTTTTCTATGGCTGATATACAGGATTAGAACATAATGGGAATTAATGTCAGTAATATCAATGTCACCTTAAAGGGTAAAGAAATTCTAAGAGATATTTCATTAATTATAAACTGTGGAGAGGTCTTAAGTATTATTGGTCCTAATGGCTCAGGTAAGTCCACCCTAATGAAAGCTATTGTCGGAGATATCCCTGCTGATAAAGGATCAATCAACTATACAGGTAGAGATCTAAGAAACATTAATAATAAAGAACTAGCAAAGATTCGTAGCGTAATGTCTCAGTCCCCATCAATATTATATGATTTTTCTGTTATGGAAATAATTGAAATGGGGTGGTTTAATAATGAAATAAGTTCAAACAGTGGAAATTTTAAGTCTATACTTAAAAAGATATTATCAGATTGTGACCTTTCAGAATTAATTGATAGAAAATTCAATAATCTCAGCGGCGGTGAACAAAGGCGAGTACATATGGCTAGGACTCTTGTTCAATTATATGATTATGAAAATAGTGCAGATTCCAAAGAGAGGTTTATGTTTTTTGATGAGCCTACTGCAAATCTTGATATTGCCTATGAAATTAGTATGCTTGGAATACTTAGAAAAAAGGCAAAAGAGGGTTTTGGTATATTTATTACACTTCATAATCTTGAAATGGCATATAATTTTTCTGATAGAGTAGGGATACTTAGTAAAGGTAATTTAGTCGAGTTTGGTAATCCAGAATCGGTATATAATGATTTATTATTAAGTAAAGTTTATGGTTTACCATTAGAATTCGACAAAAGTAGTAAAAGATTAAAATATTGTAAGGAGTAATAAAATTGAATAATAAATCAAGTGATTATGAGAGAAATTCAATGAATTTATTTAGGTCATCCAATTTCGGAATACTCTCCACCATATCGAAACAGATTAAAGATTACCCTTTTGGCAGTTTTGTAACATATGTGAGCTCCGCATCACGGGATGTTTATCTCTATCTTAGTGATTTGGCTGAACATACCGAAAACCTGCGTTACAAATCACAATCTAGCCTGACAGTCTTTAAATTAAATGAGAAAGGTGATATTCAAAATAGTGCGAGGCTAACCTTAATTGGAGATCTTGATGATGTACCAGATGATGAAATTGAAAATTGTAGAAATAGATTTTATTCACTTCTGCCTGAAAGTAAAAAGTACCAGACAATGCACGACTTTAAGTTTTACAAACTGCAAGTGAAAAGTGCAAGATGGATTGGAGGATTCGGGCAGATTGGATGGCTTGAAAAAGAAATATGGGACTGTAATCCATCATGGAAGAAGGAAGAATTTAAAATTATAGACCATATGAATGATGATCATCAAAATACAGTGACTGCTGCATTAAAAGCTCAACATGGTATCGATGAAAGTGATCCAAGGATCGAATTCCTTTGCATTGATGGGTATTATGCCTTAACAAGTACTGGTTATTATTTTATCAGCTTTCCTAGACCTGCAATGACTGTGAAAGAATATCGTGAAGTACTTATTGAACTTGCAAAAGACTATAAAAAATATGAATAGAACATTTTGCAAGAGTAGAATATTTCATATTTTTTTCATTTTCATAGTAATCTCCGAAAAGCAAGCAAGCACCTCAACTATTTCAGGGGTGGTTAAAAATATTCGAACTGGAGAACCAATTGTGGGGGCGAATATCTATAACAAATCATTTGACTTAGGTACTACTTCAGATTCTGATGGAAAGTTTTTCTTTGAAAGACCCAAAAATAAAGAATTTAGAATTCTAATAAGTCATATAGCTTATAAAGATCTTGAAATAGTAATAAGTGATAAAAAAAATATTCAAATACTTATGCAGGACATTTTCCTGCAATTAGATGATGTTGTTGTAACAGGGACAAAATGTGAATATGCAATTTCAGATGCACCCGTTGCTTCTGAAATAATAAATAATAAACAGATTAAGGAATCTGGTGCTATGAGTTTGAGTGAACTACTTAGCAATAATCTAGGTATGTCAATGAATTACGATGTGCATGGTCCTCTTGATTATAACCTTCAGGGGCTTGGATCTAAATATATTCTTGTTTTGAGAGATGGTTCACCAATAGCAGGAAAGTTCAGAGATAAAATTGACCTTGATCATATATTACTTTCAAGTGTAAATAGGATTGAGATAGTGAAAGGTCCTGGTTCAGCAATATATGGTTCTGATGCTATGGGCGGTGTAATAAATATCATAACTGATAAGGGTCTGGTAAAGAACGATTTATCTTTTAACTATAGAATGACCTGGTCTGACCGTGGTCAAAGTAAGTTTGACAATTCAGATTTAGGAGACTTTTATGCTCTAAAGTTTGGTAGAAAAATAAATAACTTAATTTTACAATCCTCATTTAGTCAGAGTGGATTGACAAACTATAATATTGATGATCCATATGACCATAAAATAATAAACCAGAAAAATATTGATATTGGAATAGAGTGGACATCACCAAAAAGGATTAATGTACTTAATTTGGATTTTCATTATTTCAAACAAAATGATGATAATAATAATTATGTTACTTCAGATATATTAGTATCCAATGATGCCACCATAATGTCAAGAAGTGAATCTTCACTTAGATTGCTTACCAACATACGTGACAATCTATTAATTAAAAATGTCTTTAGTAGTTCAAATTATAGTCGGGAATTTGAACAACAAGGATTAGATAGCACATTTGATATGTATAATATATCAAAGGAAAAAATATTAGACTATGAATTCAATCTGAATCTCAATCTTCCGGCACACACACTTACCGCTGGATATCAAATTAATAGACCATTTCATGAAAGTTATAGACTAGCCGATTCAAGCAAAACTTTGTTTTTCCAAGGCTTATTTTTCCAGGATAATTATATAATTTCTGATAATCTGAATATTTTGATTGGCATTCGAAGAGATACATATGATAAAGCATTAGTGCATAGTCCAAGGATTGCTTTGGTAAGGAAATTCAATGGCAATTTTACTATAAGAGGTTCCTACGGAAAAGGATATCGGGCACCATCTGTTTCGGAGAGATTCATGGATTTCCATAATGTATCGCAGGGGTACAAAGTTAAAGGGAATGCTAATCTACTGCCTGAAAAATCAACTGGCATGTCATGCAACATTAGTTATACAAACCTAAAAAATATGAAAATGGATGTTACCTTTTATCATAATAATTTTAAAAATAAAATCTATAGTGATAGGGTTTTAGATAATGACGATAATTCTACTACTTTTCAATATAATAATATCTCTAGTGCTCAATTTAGTGGTGTTGAAATCTTTTCAAGTCATGTTATAAACAGCTCTACTACCTTTAAATCGAATTTGAATTTTCGTCAAAATATTGATGAGTATGGAAATAGTTTAGGAGATTCCATCCCGCTGTCTTTTGGAATGACTGTAAAGAGGAGGTCAAACCTTTTAGACTCTGATTTTCTCATAACATATCTTGTAAACAAAAGAGACATAACAAATTCCTATATAAAAAAGTTAGATATAGTTGCTGGTAAAAGTATCAATCAATATTTAGAATTAAAATTTGCTGTTAAAAATATAACCAACGAAACAGATAAATATTATGGACCTTTCTTAGGGAGATCAATATTCCTAGAGGTAGTTTTGAATCAGAATCAATAAAAAGGAGAATAAAAAATGCTAAGAAATGGATTTATAAATCTTGTTATACCCTTAATCATACTTTGTGGATGTAGTAATGATGATGAGAGTAATACGAACACACAAGATTTAATCACTTTTACCACAACCAATATGAACATAGCTGATGTGTTCATTGATTTAAAATTAGGTCAGGAGGTTTCTGCTGAATCTGGATGGCATCTATCAATAAAGAAGGACACTGACAATTATAATATGCCGAGTATTATCTTTAGCAATGTCGAGATAGCTATTTATAATGATCTATTATTTGAGGAAATAGATGAATTACCCACCAACTTCAACAACAATGTCGAAGATGATATGGATAGTTTTGGATATAATGGAGTTCATGAAATACTTAGCTATGATATAACTGTGCATCAGGTAAGTGTATCTAACCCCGATTATGTTTACATTTTAAAATTTCAAGATGAGGTAGTCTACAAACTGCAATTCCTTAATTATCAAAGTGGCATAACTGTTTTCCATTATGAGTCAATTAATTGAAAAAAATAGAAAAACGAATCAGCAGCACCAATGCATGAGGCAATGAAAACTCAATTAATTCTATCAGGAATTATTTCAGGGTCGATTATTTTCCAGACAGTTATAATTGCTCCTTCAGTCTTTAAACTTTTAGAAGTAAATGATGTTAGAAATCTTTTGAGGCATATCTTCCCACGTCTATTTACATTTTTATCAATCATTGGCTTGATATCCATCACATGTAATTTAGTATTAGGGGTTACTATATATATTCAATATCTAGTAAGTGCTCTATCTTTTATTATACCATCCATGTGTTACTTAATTATACCAGAGACAAATAAAGCAAAAGATAGTGGAGATGAAAAGAAATTTGATATGCTGCATAAAATAAGCGTGATTCTAACAATGGTTTTACTATTAATTAATTTATCATGGCTATTTTTTATTTAAAATTTTTCTAAAAACATGAACTAAAATGACTATAACCAAAATAAGGTATAACCAAAAATAATATGGAATCTCTAATCAAGTAGAATAAAACAAATGCGAAAAGAACCTTATATCCTTTTTTATTGATTAATAGCTTAAAACCACCCTCTTTATAAATCTGGGACCATGAATCAACCCACTTTGGTTTAAAAGTAAACATACGATGTTATTTTATAATTTATCACTTAGATAGTACAACCTAATTTTTACTATTTGGTCCTGCAATAAGTTCATTTAAAAGATTTTCAACATCTTTATCCGTCACTGGTTCTCCCCTATCACCCATAAAAACTAGACCCATGAAAAGCCCTCCGAGCGCTTTGAACATAAGCTGAGGATCTATTTTTGGAAATTCTCCTTTCTTAACACCGTCTTCCAGTAATCCTTGAATAACGGCATATAATCGGTGTTGATAATCTTTCCATGGTTGCTTATCTAATTTTATTGCTTTTGGAACATTGAATAAAAATTCAAATAGTCCTGGTCTTTTCTGAGCATTCTCAGCTATTTTGATAAGAACATTAATAAATGTCTTTCTTGGCGATTCTTGATCTGCAATGACAGGTTCAAGGGATTCCCATATATTTTGCCATCCGTCTTCTAAAATAGCAGATAAAACTTCCTCTTTAGATTTAAAATAATAGTAAAGAGTGGCTTTACCAAATCCAGAGGAATTTGCAATCTCATCCATGGTTGCACCTTCTAGACCCTTATTTTTAAAGACAGTAAGAGCCCCCGTTAGGATTCGTTCCTGTCGCATTTTTCTTTCTTCTAATTGTCTTTTTGAGATTGACATAAAATTAAGGTATCTTTTTCACGAAATTTTAAGTCGAAAATTAAAATATTAATGTTTGTGAAACAAAATTTGTAATAAAAAAGTATCAAATAATTATCAATGTCAAGTTATTGAAATAGAAATAATATTAATTAACTAAATAATTAAAGGAAAAATAAAAATGAACAAAGAAAACGTTCTTGAATCCTTAAACAAGATCTTAGAACTTGAGTTAGCAGGAGTTGTAAAATACACACACTATGCATTTATGGTACAAGGACCCTACCGTTTATCGGTTGTAGAATGGTTAAGAGAGCAAGCCCAGGAATCTTTAACTCATGCCGAAGCAGTAGGTGAACATATCACTAGTCTCGGTGAACACCCCACCTTAAAAATAAGTGATCTACTTGAAACTCATAAACACTCAACGGAAGATATTTTAAATGAGTGTTTAGAACATGAAAAAGAAGCAATCAAATCATACTATGAGCTATTGAAGAATGTTGATGGTGGTTCAATTATGTTGGAAGAATTTGCTCGTACTCAAATTGCTGCAGAAGAAATGCATGAGGCTGAATTAAAAAAAATGCTGCGTGATAATTTTTAGATCTTCGAGAATCAAAGGTCTTACTTATCTAGACCATCATATAGAGTAAGTGCATCTTCAACAGCAAAAGACTCTAAGTATCCATATCCTCTCATAACACCCTCTATCTGGATTGACAAACCTGATTGATAATAGTCTACTAAATAATCTAACCTTTTAACGGGAGGCGCTTCTTTATCCAATTCGTCTATTCTCATGAAAGCTTTTTTAATGGGGATAAGTTCAGAGTTTTTATTTGAAGATAATGCAGTTAATAATTCATCAAATGCATTATTTATATCACCCTCCTCTTCGCCGATCATCACATGTAATTGATGGTGATAATTGCTTAAGAATTGAAAAGCGTTGATCTTTTCAACCATCATATTCCTCTCGGTCAATGTTGGTTCTGTATTACATGAAAGTAAACAGAAAGAAAAAAAACTATATAAAATTAATCTCACTTCAATTTTGAATCTTTGGTTTGTATCCAAATTTATTTATTAGAGCTGTCTCAACACCATTACATAACTGTAAAAAATCTTTTAGGGATATTTCTATATTTAAACAGTCTTTAACTAAATTAATTTGAACAGATTTTGTATCCGAATCCAAACCTTTTTGGAGTCGTATTAAATACTGGTTAAATAATTTAAACTGACATGGGTTTAAATTCATTTTTACATTGCAAAATTCAAGCTGAAGCTGACGATCAGATTTTAAAAAGGATATTGATATAGGTTCTTCTTTGTATAATTGTAACATGATAATTCCTTAGTCTATAATTAACATAAACAAAAATAGTGATAATGAGACTTATTCTCAATAGTAAATATCCTTTTATTTTAAAAATTATTCTTTGAAAACTTAAATACCCCTTTTCAGATCATGAAGTAAATATGGAGCGAAATATGTAAAGATACCATCCGCACCTGCCCTTTTAAAACACACCATTGATTCAAAAATTATGTC